>TARA_R110001583_G_scaffold58208_3_pt1 | contig 36193 bp, 21 predicted proteins | sample TARA_R110001583 | Tara Oceans TARA_R110001583 (sample SAMEA4398432) | marine metagenome | biome: Polar Biome; feature: [MES] marine water layer (ENVO:01000295) within the mesopelagic zone...; material: water (ENVO:00002006), including particulate matter (ENVO:01000060) such as...... | reverse complement strand
CTGGCAGCGAAGAGGTCTGCGGTTCGATCCCGCATAGCTCCACCATATTAGGTTTTTTATTGTTGAAGTTAAATGATAAGAAATAGATAGTTTTAACTTGCTAGCAAGTTTTAGTGTCCCTATCGTCTAGAGGCCTAGGACACCGCCCTTTCACGGCGGTAACAGGGGTTCGAATCCCCTTAGGGATGCCACTATTATCTTATTTTGCTTTTGGGCAAAGAAAGGTTAAGTTTGTTCATACTTATAAAAAATGAGCAGAAGCTAATTTAGTGATTGATTATATCGTTTAGTTAATAGAATCGATATACATTCACTATACGTTAGAGTTATCTAACAAGCGGTTTTAGTGTCCCTATCGTCTAGAGGCCTAGGACACCGCCCTTTCACGGCGGTAACAGGGGTTCGAATCCCCTTAGGGATGCCACTTTTACTTTAAATAGCAATATTAAAAGTAAAGTGCATAAAAGTGATATAGTTTCTTATGCTATAGATTTTAATCTGAAATAAGAGTTTAGAGCTTTAGTTTTTCGCAAGCCTTATAATGAGGCTAAGTAAAACTAATTCACCAGAGTGATCTGGTAGATAGTTTGTATTAGCAATAGTTAATTCAGTGTCCCTATCGTCTAGAGGCCTAGGACACCGCCCTTTCACGGCGGTAACAGGGGTTCGAATCCCCTTAGGGATGCCACTTTATTTTTAAGTTAATTAAAAGTTAAGTGTACTAAAAGTGATATAGTTTCTTATACTATAGATTTTTAATCTAAAATAAGAGTTTAGAGTTTTAATTTTACGATATGTTCATATTTTGTTATTACAAATAAGACTGAGTAAAATTAAATCACCAGAGTGATCTGGTAGATAGTCAGATTAACGACAGTTAATTCAGTGTCCCTATCGTCTAGAGGCCTAGGACACCGCCCTTTCACGGCGGTAACAGGGGTTCGAATCCCCTTAGGGATGCCACTTTATTTTTAAAGTAAAGTGTATTAAAAGTGATATATAGAAAGCCCACGCAATATGTTAATATTGCGTGGGCTTTTTTTTTGTGTAAAATTCAATCACCTCATCATTTTATCTTAAATTGTCGACAATCATACTTAAGTCTACTTGATTAATTAAATAATTCCGTTATTATTGATATTGTAAAAATGCTTTGTCGACAATGATGGCGAAGACAAACTATTATAATTTTAACTTCGATGTACTTAAATTTATGAAAACAAATAACCCAACTCAACAAGCAGCGGTCACTACCGCAGATAAAGTATTTGAACAAATACAGCATGCTATTGTTGAAGGTGAAATTCCATCAGGTAGTAAAATAAGTGAACCTGGCTTAGCTAAGCATTATCAAATAAGCCGTTCAACATTACGTGAGGCATTAAACCGTCTAGAGAAGTGTCACCTAATCGAACGTAAAGCCAATGTGGGTTCTCGCGTTGTTAATTGTTCTATTGAAGGCTTGTTAGAGCTTTACATTACCAGAGAAGCACTTGAGGGTATGGCCTGCAGGCAAGCAGCAAAAAACATGACGGATGAAGAAATCTCAAACATGCAAGCGATGCTTCAAATTCATGCTCAAACGCAAGAGCTAAAAGATGGCACGGGCTATTATCAAGAAGAAGGTAATCTTGATTTTCATTATAAAGTTATCTTAGGTAGTCATAACAAACAATTAATCGAATTGATTTGCGGCCAGTTATATCACTTAGTCCGCATGTATCGTTGTCAGTTTGGTATGTATAGCCCCAGAGCAAGTCGTGCTTTTGATGAGCACTCGCACATAATCCAAGCAATCGCAGATAGAGACGGAGAATTAGCAGAAATGTTAATGCGTCGTCACATTGCGGCATCACGTAAAAATATAGAAAATAAAATAGCAAAAGAAATCGCTCAAAAAGAGCAAACAAAAATTCAACTCATTAAGTCTTAAGAGGAAATATACCATGACTCGTCAATTATCAGCGGGCGCAAAATTTCGCCAAGCGTTAGTAAATAACAAACCATTACAAGTTGTCGGCACTATCAACGCTTATAGCGCTATGATGGCTGAACAAATAGGTCATCAAGCGATCTATTTATCAGGTGGCGGTGTTGCTAATGCCTCTTATGGTCTTCCTGATCTTGGCATGACGTCATTAAATGATGTGGTTGCTGACGTACAACGTATCACTGCTGCATCTAGCTTACCTTTACTTGTTGATATTGATACCGGTTGGGGCGGGGCATTTAATATTGCTAAAACAATACGTGATATGGAAAAAGCCGGTGCTGCAGCAGTTCATATTGAAGATCAAGTGGCACAAAAACGTTGTGGTCATCGTCCAAATAAAGAAATTGTTTCGACAGAAGAAATGGCAGATCGTATTCGCGCAGCGGTTGATGCGCGTATTGACCCTGATTTTTTCATCATGGCACGAACTGATGCGTTTGCTCAAGAAGGCCTAGAAGCGGCTATTGAACGTGCTAAAGCTTATGTTGCAGCGGGTGCTGATGGTATTTTTGCTGAAGCGATTCAAACAGAAGAGCATTACCGTGCTTTTTCAGCAGCCTTAGATGTGCCTATTCTTGCTAATATTACCGAATTTGGTCAAACCGAATTATGGAATAAAGAGCAACTAGGTGAGTGGGGTTGTGGCATGGTTCTTTATCCTTTATCTGCTTTTAGAGCGATGAATAAAGCCGCTGAATTAGTGTATAAAACTCTTTTAGCTGATGGCGATCAAAAAGCAGTTATTGATACAATGCAAACTCGTATGGATTTATATGATTATCTTGGTTACCACGATTATGAGCAAAAACTAGATTCATTATTTGCTGACGGAAAAAACAAGTAATCTAACGATAAAAAATAAGAATATTAAAGAGTGAGAGAGTAATTATGTCAGAAAAAAAAATTAGTGGTGCAGGCTTACGTGGTCAAAGCGCAGGTGAAACGGCTATTTGTACTGTAGGTAAATCAGGTAGTGGTTTAACTTACTGCGGTTATGATGTTTCTGATTTAGCTGATAATGCTACCTTTGAAGAAGTGGCTTACTTATTATTTAATGGTGAATTACCAACAGGTGGTGAGTTAGCTGAATACAAAGCTGAGCTACTAACGATGCGTGATATTCCACAAGCATTAAAAGAAGTCCTAAAATTGATCCCTAAAGATGCACATCCTATGGATGTTATGCGTACAGGTTGTTCATTTTTAGGTAATATTGAACCAGAAGTTGATTTTTCTCAGCAAAATAAAGCAGCCAACCGTTTATTATCGGCATTTCCAGCAATCATGTGTTATTGGTATAAATTTTCACATGATGGTGTTGAAATTGACTGTATGACAGATGAAGATTCATTAGGGGGTCACTTCCTACGTTTATTAAACCAAGAAGAACCTTCTGAGCAACATAAGCGAGTAATGGATGTTTCATTAATCTTATACGCAGAGCATGAGTTTAACGCGTCAACATTTACAGCGCGTGTTTGTGCATCTACTTTATCAGATATGTTTTCTTGTATTACAGGCGCTATTGGTACGTTACGTGGACCTCTTCACGGTGGTGCTAATGAAGCGGCAATGGACATGATTGAGAAATTCAAATCACCTGCCGATGCAAAAGAACAAATGGCTGGTATGCTTGAGCGTAAAGATAAAATCATGGGTTTTGGCCATGCAGTTTACCGCACTTCAGATCCTCGCAATACAGTAATCAAAGCATGGTCTGAAAAATTAGCGGCTGAAAATGGAGATACATCACTTTACGATATCTCTGTTGCTTGTGAAGAATTCATGTGGGATACCAAAAAATTATTTTGTAATGCAGATTTTTTCCATGCATCTACTTATAACTATATGGGTATTCCAACTAAACTGTTTACGCCTATTTTTGTTTGTTCACGCTTAACCGGTTGGGCTGCACATGTAATGGAGCAGCGCTCTAATAACCGTATTATCCGTCCATCAGCTGACTATATAGGCAGTGAACCAAGAAAAGTTACGCCTATCTCACAACGATAATACAGATCAGAATATTGAGTAATCGGTTGCGAAGCACTTCTGGTTATTCAATATTTATTCCTTCAATTGGACTTATATTATGAATTACGATTACCGCAAGCCTTTGCCCAATGCAAATTTAGACTACTTTGATACCCGATCAGCAATTGATGACATAAGCCCGGGTGCTTACGCAAAATTACCCTACACGTCACGTATATTAGCGGAACAATTGGTACGTCGTTGTGACCCTGAAACATTAACTGATTCGTTAAAACAAATCATTGAAAGCAAGCAAGATTTAGATTTTCCTTGGTATCCTGCGCGTGTAGTTACTCATGATATTTTAGGTCAAACAGCCTTAGTGGATTTAGCGGGTCTTCGTGACGCTATTGCTGAGCAAGGGGGTGATCCTTCTAAAGTTAACCCCATTGTGCCTACACAGCTTATTGTGGACCATTCATTAGCGGTTGAAGCACCTGGTTTTGATCCAGATGCGTTTGATAAAAATCGCTCGATTGAAGACCGTCGTAATGCACAGCGTTTTCACTTCATTGAATGGACTAAAACCGCGTTTAAAAACGTTGATGTTATCCCTGCCGGTAACGGTATTATGCATCAAATCAATTTAGAGAAAATGTCACCTGTGATACAAGCACGTGATGGTGTCGCTTTTCCTGATACGTGTGTTGGTACAGACAGCCATACACCGCACATTGATGCCTTGGGTGTTATTGCTATAGGTGTGGGTGGTTTAGAAGCTGAAACCGTTATGCTTGGTCGTCCCTCTATGATGCGTCTGCCTGACATTATTGGTGTTAAGTTAACTGGTAAACGCCAACCAGGTATTACCGCTACCGATATAGTATTAGCGATCACTGAATTCTTACGTAATGAAAAAGTAGTTTCTAGTTACCTAGAGTTCTTCGGTGAAGGGACGAAAAGCCTAACCATTGGTGATCGAGCCACTATCTCAAATATGACGCCAGAGTATGGTGCATCAGCAGCTATGTTCTACATTGATGAACAAACTATTGATTACTTGAAGATTACGGGCCGTGAACCTGAGCAAGTGAAATTAGTTGAAACTTACGCGAAACACACAGGTTTATGGGCTGATGATTTAGTTGAAGCAGCATACCCTCGTGTTCTTGAATTTGATTTATCAACGGTAGGTCGTAATTTAGCAGGACCTTCTAACCCGCATCGTCGTTTAGCGACCGCTGATTTAGTCTCTAAAGACATTGCTAAAAACTTAGACGCTTGTAAAGTACAAGAAGCGAATGGTGAAATGCCAGATGGCGCGGTAATTATCGCTGCTATTACGTCATGTACAAATACCTCTAACCCACGCAATGTTGTTGCTGCTGGCCTTGTGGCTAAACGCGCTAACGAATTAGGTTTAGTACGTAAGCCTTGGGTTAAATCTTCATTTGCTCCGGGTTCAAAAGTAGCTAAACTTTACTTAGAAGAAGCTGGTCTTCTATCTGAAATGGAAAAATTAGGTTTTGGTATTGTTGGTTATGCCTGTACAACGTGTAACGGTATGTCGGGTGCATTAGATCCTAAAATACAGCAAGAAATTATCGACCGTGATTTATACTCAACAGCTGTATTATCAGGTAACCGTAATTTTGATGGTCGTATTCATCCCTACGCAAAACAAGCCTTTTTGGCGTCACCGCCATTAGTTGTTGCTTATGCCATTGCGGGTACGATGCGTTTTGATATTGAACAAGATGTATTAGGACAAGATCAAAACGGTAACGATATTACCTTGAAAGATATTTGGCCAAGTGATGAAGAGATTGATGCAATCGTCGCTTCATGTGTTAAGCCTGAGCAATTTAAGAAAGTTTACACGCCAATGTTTGATTTAGGTGCTTTTGAACCGGCTGAAAGTCCCTTATACGACTGGGATCCTAAGAGTACTTATATTCGTCGACCTCCCTATTGGGAAGGCGCATTAGCAGGTGTTCGTACCATGAAGGGCATGCGTCCTTTAGCGGTATTAGGTGACAATATTACAACCGATCATTTATCACCATCAAATGCGATTCAGCTAGATAGTGCTTCAGGTGCTTACCTTGAGAAAATGGGCTTACCAGTAGAAGACTTTAATTCATACGCAACCCATCGTGGCGATCATGAAACTACGCAACGAGCAACGTTCGCTAACCCGAAATTGTTTAATGAAATGTGTCGTGACGAAAATGGCGAAGTTAAACAAGGTTCATTAGCACGTATCGAACCTGAAGGAACTGAGTCTCGCATGTGGGAAGCGATTGAAACTTACATGGAGCGCAAGCAGCCATTAATCATTATTGCAGGTGCTGACTACGGTCAAGGCTCTTCACGTGACTGGGCAGCAAAAGGTGTTCGTTTAGCCGGTGTTGAAGTCATCGTGTCTGAAGGTTTTGAGCGTATTCACCGTACTAACTTAGTTGGCATGGGCGTTCTACCACTTGAGTTTACCAATGGTGAAACTCGTCACACTTACACTATTGACGGTAGCGAAACTTATGATGTAGTGGGTACAACATCACCAGGTGCCGCTATGACTGTTGTGATGACACGTGCAAATGGTGAAGTAATTGAAATTCCAGTGAAGTGTCGTTTAGATACAGCAGAAGAGGTTTCCGTTTATGATGGCGGCGGTGTTTTGCAAAAGTTTGCCACCGATTTCTTGAAATCTAATACTTAAATAGTTTTTTTGCCTTATTTCTTCGTTAGAAGTGCTCATTGACGTTCGTCAACTCCGCGCTTCTGCCTTGAACTAAAGCTAAAACCCTGCTTTAAGCAAATAGATTATGTGCAATTATTTATAAAGCAGTAAGTCAGATAATAACTTACTGCTTTTTTATTGAAAAATTTAGAGGTGTTTAATGTCTAATGTTCCTCAAGTAAAAATACCGGCTACGTATATTCGTGGTGGTACCTCCAAAGGTGTATTTTTTAATTTAACCGATTTACCAGAACGCTGTCAGGTTCCAGGTGAACCTCGCGATAATATGTTATTACGCATCATTGGCAGCCCAGATCCCTACGGTAAACAAACCGATGGTATGGGCGGAGCAACGTCAAGTACCAGTAAAACGGTGATCCTAGCTAAATCCGAACAAGCCGATCACGATGTTGATTATCTATTTGGCCAAGTGGCTATTGATAAAGCGTTTGTTGATTGGAGTGGAAACTGCGGTAACCTTACCGCGGCGGTAGGCTCTTTTGCTATTAGCTCAGGGTTAGTGAGCGCTGATAGAATACCTGAAAATGGTATCTGTGAAGTGCGAATTTGGCAAAAAAATATCAGTAAAACAATTATTGCTCATGTACCCATTACGCAGGGTGAAGTACAAGAAACGGGTGACTTTGAGCTAGACGGGGTGACTTTTCCTGCGGCGGAAGTGCAAGTTGATTTTGTTGCACCAGTCGACCCAAGTGAGGCTATGTTCCCTACAGGCAATTTAGTTGATGATCTTGTTGTACCTGATATTGGCACGTTTAAAGTGACCATGATCATGGCAGGTATTCCGACAATTTTCTTAAATGCAAAAGAGATTGGTTATACTGGCATAGAGCTGCAAGATGCCATCAATAATGATGACGCGGCGCTTGCTCGTTTTGAAACTATTCGTGCGTATGGCGCGATAAAAATGGGTTTAATTAGCGATATTGAAGAAGCTAAAGCCCGTCAACATACGCCAAAAGTTGCTTTTGTTACCCACGCACAGGATTACACCACATCAAGTGGTAAAAATGTTTCAGCAGGTGAAATAGACTTACATGTACGCGCTTTGTCTATGGGTAAATTACACCATGCCATGATGGGAACGGCTGCTGTAGCTATTGGAACGGCTGCTGCTATTCCGGGAACACTGGTAAATATCGCCGCGGGTTCAGGTGAAAGAAGTGCGGTAACGTTTGGCCATCCATCAGGCACCCTGAAAGTGGGCGCAGAAGCTGAATGCATCAATGATAACTGGACAGTAAAAAAAGTTAGTATGAGTCGAAGTGCCAGAGTATTGATGGAAGGCTGGGTACGAATTCCAGGCGATTGCTTTTAGTCGTTAGTTTTTCAGCCTTAATAGAAAAGAAATCATAGTACTTTAGGCTATATTTCACTTATTTTGCTTATTTTACTTTGATTTACAGCCTAGTCAGTTTATAAAGAGACTATTATATTTTTTAAGGATTTTTATTTTGACTAGGTTTTTTAATGTGCCATCACTAACTGCACTATTTGTTTGTGGCTCACTGAGCGTGATATCCACACAAATATTAGCTGCTACAGTTAATGTATCTGACAATTTAATTGTTAGTGAAGTAAATGATATAACTGTAGATAATAGTTTTATCAGTAAAAAGTCTTCGTTTGAACTTAGCCAAGGTAACCATGCTTTAGTTGTAAGATACAAAGACGTCTTTGAAGACCTAGATTTTGCAGAAGAGAGACGAGTTGAATCACAAGATTTTGTCGTTAAGTTTACTATTACTAACCAAAAAGAACTCGAACTAAGCACTATTAAAATAAAAAATATAGCCGCTGCGGATAATTTTATAAAATTACCTAAATTGACATTACAAGATGGGCAGAATAATCAACTTAATTTAACATTAGAAAAAGTGGCTGATTATAAACTAGCCAAGCAAGTTGATTTAGCGGTCAATGCACTTGCTTCCAACCAAACAATTCAAACGAAAAGTGCCACATTAAAAAGCGCTACTGTGATGACAGAAAAACCAACAAACACTTCGATACAAGTTAATTCTTTAGTCATGTTAAAATACTGGTGGCAAAATGCTTCTACGGATGAAAAAAAGCGTTTTAAGCAATTTACTCAGGCAAATTAACTAAGTCATTATTGAGGAGTTATCCATGACTAAATTCGTAATGTTTTTATTCATTAGTCTTGTAGCTATAAGCACATTATCTATTAGTACCAATAGTTTGGCTTTCAATGTGGAAACTTCTAGTATCGAAGTCAAAGGACAAGCAAGTGTCTTAGCTGAGCCTAACCGTTTTTCATTAACTATTGCTATTGCGGAACGTGGTCGACTTACGCATAAAATAAGAGCTTTAGTTGATGATAAAAGTAATCAAGTGGTTCAAATTGCGAAAAGTCTTGGTATTAAAAGTGCCGACATCAACTCTGCTAGGGTATCTTTATCGGTAATCGAACATAAACCGTCAATTATAGTAGAGGGTGTAAAGCTTAATCAAAGAGCAGGGAATAGTGCTAATGGAGTTAATAGCCAAAAGAACAGTAAGCGACAATATTTTGAGTTAAGACGAACCATTAGCGTTAACTTTTTAACCATCGACGATTATGACCAATTTTTAACTAAGGTGATTAAATTGGGTGTTAGCCATATTTATCCTTTAGTTATGTCAGTTGAAGATACCGAAAAACATTACCAAAAAGCACTAATTCAAGCGATGAAAAATGCTAAAAATAAAGCCGTCGAAATAGCACATCACTCAAACGTTGTTTTAGGTGAACTACTCTTAGTTAAAGAGCTCAGTAGTAATTATTATCGTCCTCAGTTGAGTTCAGCAAGAATGTCTACTGAAGGTGCACCTAATCACAGCTCTGAAGTGGGTAATCAGGTTATTAACGCCAGTGTTTTGGTTAAATTTTCTATTGAAGAGTAAATAAAGAGATAAATTGATGCTTTGTTTAGATAAAAGCTTTAATTTAAGGTGCTTTCAAGGTATGTTATGCGTTTTTAGCAAACATCTTTTCATGGCCTTTACAATTGACAAAAAAAACTGAGTTTTATCGAGATTTATTAGCGCAAGCTAAAGCGCTAATATCAGATGAGACAGATCCTATCGCCAATATGGCAAATATTTCGGCTTTGCTCTTTAATGCTTTGATACAGGTAAACTGGGTTGGTTTCTATCGAGTATTAGACAATGAACTTGTCCTTGGCCCATTTCAGGGGCAGGTCGCTTGTATTAGAATTCCTCTTGGTGTTGGCGTCTGCGGCACTGCTGCACAAACAGCAACAACTCAGCGTATTGATGATGTTCATCAATTTGATGGGCATATTGCCTGTGATGCATCTAGTAACTCAGAAATTGTTATTCCTGTGAAACTTAAGGATGTTATAATAGCGGTTTTAGATATTGATAGTACGAAATTTGAACGTTTTGACCAAAATGATCAAATTGGCTTAGAATCAATTGTAGAAGTGTTTGAAAAAAGCTTAACTGCATGTGAGCACGGTTTGAAAAAGAGTCAGTTAATATGAAAGAATTTGTGGTAATACATGATTATCTCGTTTCCGAAGCTATTGTCGGTGACTGGGACGGTCAAGAAGAAATAGTCGCTGAGAACGTGAATGAAATTTATCATACACTTTATGACTTAGCGGAAGAAGACATAGAAACCGAAATATTAGAGCAGTTATTAGCTTTAATTTGGGATAACTGGATTGGGCAAGATGTATTGCCTGATTTAGAGTCGGAAGAAATTTATGAGTGGTGCAGACACGTTCTAGATAATAGAGAACAACACCTTCAACGAGAAGATTATTAATCTAACCTCTTTAACTAAAATTGTATAAAAGTTGTATTTATGGAAACTGAAATTAAACGAATAAGCACTAAAGATATTATTACCTATTTAACCGAGAAGTTTCCTGAATGCTTTTCAGTTAAAGGCCAAGTAAAACCATTAAAAGTGGGGATTTTTCAAGATCTATCTGAAAAACTTAACGATGATGAAATGGTTAGTAAAACCCGCTTGCGTCAAGCCTTAAGACATTACACCAGCAGTTGGCGTTATCTTAAAGCCATTAAAGTAGGAACATTCCGTGTTGATATTGACGGAAAAGATGTTGCTAAAATTGATGAAGAACAGGCGAATTATGCCAGTAAAACGTTAAAAGAAAGCCAAGAAAAATTTGGTAACAATTCTTCTGCTAATAAAAAAGCACCTGACAATGGAACGAAGAAGCCTTATAAAGGTCCTAAGTCTAAAGACAGTGATAGTAATACCTCAACGGCTACTTTAGCAGAAAATAAACGTGATTCGGCCAAGTATAAATCAGTCAAATCAACTAAAAGTAAAGCAGTAAAAAAAGAGTTGCCAGCATTGAAACCTGTGGAGTCAGCTACAATAACTGTAGGGTGTAAGGTTAAAGTTCAATTAGGTAATTCACCTATGAATGCAACCATTACTGAAATTGCAGGTAATGACATTAGTGTTCAGTTAGACTCGGGCATGATGATAAAAACTCAAATGCAGAACATATATTCGTAAATTTACCTGTTAAAGCTTAGCCGTGTTAATAAAATAATTTGGAGAAATATGCATGCAAAAACTTTGTCGTATCGCCCTTGCCGTCTCAATATCGGTAAGTTTGTCAATAGGCAGTATAAGTGCTTTAGCATTTGGTGATGAGAGCAATACTGTTGTATTGCCTGTTTTAGCACCTGAAAGTCAGCATGCTGCGGCAAGTAAGCGTATCACCGCAAGATTTACGCGTGGTCATTATAAAAAAGTTAATATTAATGACGCTTTATCTCAAGAAGTTTTTGATCGATTTATAAAACAACTCGACTATTCTCGACATGTTTTTTTAGCTTCAGATATCGCAGGTTTTGAAAAAAATAGTGTTGATTTTGATGATGCATTTGCTCGTGGCAGACTTGATTTTGCCTACGACATTTATAATTTAAATATGCAGCGTCGTCTAGAGCGTTATCAATACGCACTAAGCTTAATCGGAACTGAAGAACTTTCTAGTGAAGAGAAAGTACAGGTATCACCTTTTACTTATACCCAAGATGAAGTTTATTCTTATGATCGTGAAGAAGCTACTTGGGCTAACTCTGTCGCTGAATTAGATGAATTATGGCGCACAAAAGTCAAGTCTGATGCGTTAAATTTAACCTTAACAGGTAAAGAGTGGCCTAAAGTTAAAGAAGTACTAATTAAACGTTACAAATATGCAATTAAACGTTTAAAACAAAGCGAAAGCGAAGATGTTTTTCAATTAGTAATGAATAGCTTTGCTCGTGTAGTTGAACCTCATACCTCTTATTTATCTCCTCGTAACGCAGAACGTTTTCAAATGGAAATGAATTTATCTCTTGAAGGTATTGGTGCGGTATTGCGTGCAAAAGAAGATTATACGGTTATTCAAAGCGTTATTAGTGGTGGACCGGCAGATCAATCAAACGAACTAAAAGCAAAAGATCGCATTGTTGGTGTTGCCCAAGGCGAAAAAGATTTTGAAGATATTATCGGCTGGCGATTAGATGATGTCGTTGATAAAATCAAAGGTCCTAAAGGGACGACAGTTAGATTACAGGTGATTTCAGGAAAATCTGAAGATATCTCTAATGTAAAAATTGTCACCATCGTTCGAGATAAAATTAAATTAGAAAACAAAGCAGCTAAGTCAGAAGTATATTTTGAAGGTGCAGGAATTGAAAGTACCAAAATTGAAAGTGCTGAAATTGAAGGTACCAGTATTGATGACAAAAGCACTCAAGGTAAAAAACTAGGGATAATCACGATTCCAAGTTTTTATAATGATCTATCTCAAGATGTTAAAAAAGAAATAGCAAAGCTAAAAGAACAAGAAGTGCAGGGCATTGTTATCGACTTGCGTGGTAATGGCGGTGGCTCGTTACCTGAAGCAACACTATTAACCGGTTTATTTATTGATAAAGGCCCGGTGGTACAAATTAGAAATGGTGCTAATCGAGTAGATGTACTTCGCGATAAAGATGGTATTAGTTATTACCATGGTCCTTTAACGGTTATGGTTGATCGATACAGCGCTTCAGCATCAGAAATTTTTGCTGCAGCGATACAAGATTATGGACGAGGTATCATTGTTGGTGAACATACCTTTGGTAAAGGTACTGTGCAACAGCATCGGGGCTTGGGTAGAGTTTATGATTTATACGAGCATCCATTAGGCAGCATTCAATATACTATTGCTAAGTTTTATCGCATTAACGGCGGTAGTACACAACATAGAGGTGTATTACCTGATATTGATTTCCCAACTGCTGTTAACCCTGAAGAGTGGGGTGAGAGTAAAGAGGAAAATGCATTACCTTGGGATCAAATAGATAAAGCGCAATACACTAAGCTTAATGATATTAATAGCGATGTTAATTATTTAACGTCGCGATACCAACAGCGTATTAAAGATAACAGTGAATTTAATTATTTACTCAAGGATATTGAAAAGTATAAAGCTGAAAAAGATGACAAAACTATTTCACTTAATTTAGAAACACGTAAAGCTAAACGTGAAGAGCGTAAGGCAAAGCAACTTGTTCGCGCTAATGAGCGTCTTGTTAGGATGGGTAAAGAGAAAATAACCACGCTTGATGATTTACCTGATGAGTTAGATGAACTAGATCCATTTTTGGATGAAACAGCACGTATTACTTTTGATTTAATTAGTTTAGGTAAAATAGCTAAAAAATAACAAAAGACTCTGTTAGAAAGCCGCCTATAAGGCGGCTTTCTTGTCTCTAAAGTATAGTATAATTATTTATAAAAAATGCATAAGTACACAAAGTAACATAAAAAACAATATAAAAATTATAATAAAATAAAAGGTTAATTTAAAATTATGTCAAAGCAAGAACCTGAGCAAATCAAACCTAAAGAGCCTAGCATGTTAGATGCTTGTATTCCCGTGATATCCTTGGTTGCACTACTTGCCACAGCGGTAGTGTATTTTGGTAATGACTCATCTTATGGGCCTAATCAAATATCATTGTTACTTGCTATGGGCATTGCAGCGGTTATAGGCATTAAAAATGGTTACCAATGGCATGATATAGAGAAAGCTATTATTCGCGGTATTTCGCTATCGCTTGGCGCGGTACTTATTCTACTTGCGGTCGGCTCGCTCATTGGTACCTGGTTGCTTTCGGGTACAGTGCCCACTATGATTTATTATGGTTTGCAAATACTTGATCCCAGTTGGTTTTATGCCGCAGCCTGTATTATTTGTGGCATTGTTGCCTTAAGTATTGGTAGCTCTTGGACTACTGCAGCAACTATTGGTGTCGCGTTAATTGGTATTGCACAAGGATTATCATTAGATCCGGCGATTACCGCAGGTGCAGTTATTTCAGGCGCTTATTTTGGTGATAAAATGTCACCACTGTCTGAAACCACTAATTTAGCGCCGGCTATAGCAGGTAGTGAATTATTCGCTCATATTCGTTATATGTTTTGGACAACAATCCCTTCTATTTCAACCGCTATAGTCTTATTTTTAATTCTAGGCTTTAGTGAAGAAACTACCGCAACCACGTCGTCTATTAGTGACTTGAGCAATCAACTGGCTCAACAGTTTAATATTAGTTTATTCAATTTAATGCCTTTAGTCGTATTATTATTATTAGCAATTAAAAAGATGCCGGCATTTCCTGCCGTTGCTATTGGCGCATTAATGGGAGGTCTATGGGCCGTTCTGTTTCAACAAGAGTTGATTTTACGTTTAGCTAATGGCAATGTTGATGTACTAACCGCTAATATCAAAGTTGTGTGGGCTGCTTTTTTTGATGGTGTAAATATTGCCACAGGTAATGCAGAATTAGATAAATTGTTAAGTGGTGGGGGCATGTCTAAAATGCTCAACACCGTTTGGTTAATTGTATGCGCGTTAAGTTTTGGAGCGGTATTAGAACATTTAGGCATGTTACGCAAATTTGTTAGTGTTATTCTCGCGACGGCAAAATCGACAGGTAGTTTAATTGCCAGTACGGTAGCAACGTGTATCGGTACAAACTTAATTACAGCTGATCAGTATATTTCGATAGTGATGCCAGGACGCATGTATAAAGAAGAATACCAACGGCGTGGCTTGCATCCGCTTGTTTTAAGCCGTACGTTAGAAGATTCAGGTACGATAACGTCACCACTTATTCCGTGGAACACTTGTGGCGCTTATATGTATAGCGTATTACTAGTGAACCCACTTGATTATATATTTTATTGTTTCTTTAATTTAATGAATCCAGTATTAGCGGTTGTTTATGGCTACATTGGCTTTAATATTAAAAAACTTGCGACTAACAGTAAATAAAATGATGAATGATCAGTTCATTATTTTATTTGGTATAAACCTTAATTTTTTTTATAGCCTGCAGAGCAGGCTATTTTGTTCAGGATAATTTATGACTCTTTCAACTGCTCGATATTTAGCTGATTATAGCTCTGCAAATTTCACTATTGAAACGGTGAATTTAACCATTGAATTAAATGATACCCTCACCCAGGTTGTTAACGAATTAACACTTACTAGGCAAGGTGATCACCAAGAAAGTCTAATTTTAGACGGTGAAAAATTAACCCTGGTTTCGGTGTCAATTGACAACGAACCATTATCAACTGATCAATACCAACAAGTAGATAACAACCTCATTATTAAAACGGACAAAAGTAACTTTACGCTAACTATTGTGACTGAAATAAATCCGCTAGATAACACCTCACTTGAAGGTTTATTTAAATCAGGCGGGGCTTTTTGCAGCCAATGTGAAGCGGAAGGCTTTCGCCGCATTAGTTATTATCTAGATAGACCCGACGTAATGGCTATATTTACCACTAAGGTCATTGCTGACAAAACGTTATACCCTTATCTTTTATCCAATGGTAATAAAATTGATCAAGGTGAACTCGCCGACAATAAACACTTTGCCACTTGGTATGATCCCTTCCCAAAACCATGCTATTTATTTGCTTTAGTTGCCGGAGACTTTGATTTATTAACCGATACCTTTACCACGTGCTCAGGTAAAGATGTCGCTTTAGAGATTTTTGTTGATAAAGGTAACTTGCATAAAGCTGAACATGCCATGTCGTCATTAAAAAAATCAATGACGTGGGATGAACAAACTTTCGGGCTAGAGTATGATTTAAATATCTATATGATTGTCGCTGTTGATTTTTTCAACATGGGGGCAATGGAAAATAAAGGCTTGAACGTTTTTAATAGTAAATATGTTTTAGCGGACAAATCATCTGCAACAGACACCGATTACTTTAATATTGAAGCGGTCATTGCCCATGAGTACTTTCACAATTGGACCGGTAATCGAGTGACTTGTCGAGATTGGTTTCAATTAAGCTTAAAAGAAGGCTTAACCGTTTTTAGAGATCAACAATTCAGTGCTGATATGCATTCAAGCTCAGTGACGCGTATCCAAAATGTTCGCGTATTACGTTCATTACAATTTGCTGAAGATGGCGGCCCAATGGCGCATCCCATTCGACCGGAAAAAGTGTTAGAAATGAATAATTTCTATACCTTAACTGTGTATGAGAAAGGTGCTGAAGTTATTCGTATGTTGCATACTTTATTAGGTAAAGATAATTTTAGAGCCGGCATGGATCTTTATTTTAAGCGTTTTGATGGCATGGCGGTAACGTGTGATGACTTTATCGATGCGATGAGTGATGCGTCAAATAAAGATTTAAGACAATTTAAGTTATGGTACAGCCAATCGGGTACCCCAGCGATACGTGTCAGCGAAATTTTTGATACCGCTACAGGTGAATATCACCTGACATTAGCGCAGCAATCACCTATTACCATCAAACAACCCACACCTAATGCGCTGCATATACCTGTTAAGCTTGAATTGATTGTTGATCACGACGGTGAAAATAGCATTCAAGAACATTTAATTGAATTAATAGAGCAGGAGCAATCATGGACTTTTACTGGACTTAAAGCGAAACCAACTTTAGCCTTATTTGCAGATTTCAGTGCACCGGTGAAGGTTAATTTTCTTCAAGATGATGAAAGCCTTTTTACCATAATATCAAAAGCTAATAATAGCTTTTGTCGATGGGATGCGGGGCAAAAACTGTTAATGTCAACGGTTAAAGCACTAACACTAAACCCATCGTTTAAAATTCCTGAACAGCTAATACCCTGTTTTGCAGGTATCTTAAATTCTACTGATGATGCGGCATTAATTGCAGAGCAGTTAGCCTTACCTAGCTTTGATGAAGCGGCCGATTTAATTGAACAAGTTGATCCTATTAATTTAGTTAATGCTGTTAGCACTCTAACAGCCTTTTTAGCGAAAGGATTAGAACAAGATTTGTTAAATAAGTTTAACCAGTGCGAATTACTTTTGAATAAAGCTGACATAACTGATGCAGACGTTATCTCCAATAAAGCATTGAAGAATACCTGTTTGTTTTATTTAGCCTCAATGGAGCAGCACACTATATTAGTTGAACAACAATTTGAGTCTTCTGACAATATGACAGATTCACTTGCCGCGTTAAATTGTTCAGCTAAGTATAATCTACCTAATTTCCCACTATACATGCAAAAGTTTGAAGAGAAATGGAAAACCACCCCATTAGTAATGGATAAATGGTTTTCATTAGGTGCTAGTTTACACAGTAATGATATTTTTGAGCAATTAAATATACTAATCGAACATGACTTATTCAGCATTAAAAACCCTAATAGAGCTAGATCGTTAATTAGCGCTTTCGCTATGAATAACCCTAAATATTTTCATAGCCCTACAGGTAAAGGCTATAAGTTTTTAGCGGACAAAATAGCCGAGCTTAATACTATTAACCCGCAAGTCGCGTCAAGATTAATTACGCCATTGATCCAGTTTGATAGCTTTGCGCATCAACATAAATTATTGATGCGGGCACAATTGGTTCGTATACAAGCCTTGCCTGATTTATCTAATGATTTAAAAGAAAAGTTAGATGCAGCTTTAGCTATTTAGTCCATTATACTAGTTTAACTTATCTCGTCTGATGTTTTTATTAGGCGTGATAAGTGAAATTTCTTATTAGATAATCTAGTGTTTAGTCCCCCTGAACCTAGCTACAAACAACTTTGTTTTCGACCATAAACTATGAAGTATTATTTTTCTTTAAACATATCTCAAAATGAGTTTTTACCTTATTATCGCGGCCAAATTGATTCTATTGTAGTCAATACTAATCTTGGAACAACGGTCCAATTTCCCGCTATGCACCTTCGAAGACACTTAACTAGTGAGGGGGTTTTTGGCAATTTTTGCTTAGAAACAAAGAATAATAAATTTTTATCACTAACTAAATTTAAATAATTTTTTTTTATTTATTAGTAATAGAGCAATAGCTTTAAACAGTGGTCGGACCATAAACCACTTTCAATAACCTAATTATACTGATGAAATAAGCCTTATTTCATCAACTTAGTTCAATATAATTCCATTTACCCCAAGCCGTTTAAAACGCTTGTTTTAAACGGTAGTTGGTTATCGGTACTATATTAAATGCAAATCATTAAAATTCATTGGTTTAACTATAGTTCTTTACGCTTGCCACCAAGTTAAAATGATGCAATTATTGTTTAACTTCTACTTGTTCACATCGGTCACACTTGAAGTAAAAAAAATAAATAAATAAAAAATAACGATGTTAAGCCATGCCATAAAATATTGCTTTAATACTTAAGTTTTTAACATGAGAAAATAGTTGTTTTTAGGCTTCTTTATTCGCTACAGGGGAGAAAACAAATGAAATATAGCCATCGCAGGTTTTATAAAAAACCTTTAGCTGCGGGTATTGCCGCAGCACTTTCAATAACATTACTCAGTGCAAGTCTTAACAATGCTCAAGCAGCAAGGTGGGAGTTTGGTGATGTCGAAGTCAGCTTCGATTCTACTTTTAGTGTTGGTACAAGCTGGCGAACAGAAGATAGAAACTGGAATGATAATATAGGCAAGTCTAACAATGCTAATAACGGCATAGGCTTTGGAAATTATAAAGTCTATGCGCCAAACCCTATTAAAGAAGATATCTGGGCGCAAGGTGCAGGTGGTTATTCCACTAATGGCGACAACGGCAACCTTAATTATAATTCAGGTGAAAGTTTTTCTAAAATATTTAAAGGTGTGCATGAATTCAATGTTCACTATGAGAATATCGGTATATTTGCTCGTGGTATGTATTTTTATGATTATGCCATGATGGACGACGATAGAGCTTCATCTAATGCGTTAACGGGTAATGTATTTGACCCGTGTCGAGATGACAAAGCGAAAGAGCAAGTCTGTAAAGATATACGCTTGCTTGATGCTTACGCTTATGGTGATTTTGAAATTGGTGAAATGCCTTTTTCAGTACGCCTTGGCGATCAAGTTATTAGCTGGGGTGAAAGTACCTTAATTTCTCATGGTATCAGTGAAATAAACCCTGTTGATATTGCGCGTTTACGAGCGCCTGGCGCTGAAGTAAAAGAAGCTTTTATCCCTTTTGGTGCCTTGTGGGCTTCTTTAGGTGTTACTAATAACTTTAATATTGAAATGTTTTACCAATACAGTTGGGAAAAAACTATTTTACCACCACCAGGTAGCTATTTTTCTACTAACGATTTTGCTGGTGACGGTGGCCAATACAATAATGTGCAACTGGGTTTTGGCGGTAATCCTGATATGAATCTAGATTATCTAATGGCTGGTTTAAATGATATTGGTGCTGCGGTTCGGACCGGACAAATATCTCCTAGCCAAGCTGGGAAAATGTATGCGGCTTATGCTGGTAATCTTACCTTAAGAGCACCCGGCTCTGAAGCTGAAAATGAGCCTGAAGATGGTGGCCAATATGGTTTGCGTTTATCTTGGTTCTTACCAGCACTTCATGATACCGAGATAAGCTTATATCATGTCAATTATCATAGTCGTCGCCCAATATTTTCAGGTATTACGGCAGACTTTAGTACTGCATCAGTAGGTGGGGATGTCGGTTATCTAGCAGGAAATGCAATTACTGAAGATAACTATACACAATTAAATAGCTTCTCTCGTGTTGAGCTTGATTATGTCGAAGACATTAAAATGTACGCGATGAGCTTTAACACCACATTAGGCACAACCGCATTTTCAGGCGAAGTGAGTTATCGCCAAGATGAACCACTACAAATTGATGATGTAGAACTGCTGTTTGCTGCGGTACCACAACAACTTTATAATACAGGTAACCCTGATTATGCCGCGCTAAACGGTGTTTCACAAATGGTTCAAGCTGATGGCACGCCATATCAACCAGGTCAAACGGCCAAGGGTTATATTTTGTCAGATACCCTGCAAGCACAAATGACCTTAACGCATTTGTTTGGACCCACTTTTGGTGCAAGCCAATTAGTAGGTCTTATTGAGGTAGGTGGTATCAATATTAATGATATGCCTGATGAAAGTGTATTACGTTTAAACGGTCCGGGTACCGCACGTAGTGGTGGTATTGCAAGTGCCCCAGGTTTAAATAAAGCGTTACAAGATGGCGTTGAGTCTAACCCATTTCCAACTGAGTTTGCTTGGGGCTATCGTGCAATAGCGAAACTTGATTATACTAACGTTATCGCCGGCATCAATATATCGCCACGTGTCGTATTCTCCCATGATGTTAAAGGTATTACACCCGATCCACTGTTTATGTTTATTGAAGGCAGAAAGTCAATGTCGCTAGGTTTAACTTTCGACTATCAAAGTCGTTGGAAAGCAGATATCAACTACAACGGTTTCTTCGGTGGTGTTGGTACGACCAACAAAATGGAAGACCATGATTATGTCTCTTTAAGTATTAGTTATTCAATTTAAGAAAAGGCAACAAGTATGAAAATTCATATGAACAATAAGTTATTATTATTAGCAATATCGGTTGCCCTTGCTTCCAGTGGCGTATCGGCAAAAATATCAATGGATGAAGCGAATAAACTAGGTAAAGAGCTCACCCCGATGGGTGCAGTTCAAGCAGCAAATGAAGATGGCTCTATTCCTGCTTGGACCGGTGGTATTACCAAGGCTCCTGAAGGATATGTTGTTGGCGAACATCACACCGATCCGTATCCGAATGATAAGATTAAATACTCTATAACGGCACAAAATGTATCGGATTACAAAAACTTACTTACGCCAGGACAAGTGAAATTATTTGAAACTTATCCTGAAACGTTTAAGATAAATGTTTACCAAACGCATCGTAGTGCTTCTTATCCAGAACACGTATATCAAGCGGTAGAGAACAATGCTACTCGTTCAGAATTAGTCAAAGATGGCAACGGTATTAAAGGGGCCGCAGTCGGTATTCCTTTTCCTGTACCAGCGAGTGGGTTAGAAGCTATTTGGAATCATACTTTACGCTATCGTGGTGAACGTGTTACTCGTGAAGGGGGTCAAGCCGCACCAACGGCTTCGGGTGATTACACTTATGTCGGTCTCCAAGAGTCGTTATTGTTGCCTTACAATGTTAAAGGGGCATCGTCTACAGAACTTGAAAAAACAAATATTTTATTTAAGTTTAAACAAAAAGTGTCAGAGCCAGCTCGTTTAGCTGGGACGGCTTTATTAGTTCATGAAACTATGGACCAAATAAAAACACCTCGCCAAGCATGGACATATAATACCGGACAACGTCGTGTGCGTCGTGCGCCTAACGTTGCTTATGATGCACCTGGAACCGCATCTGACGGCTTAAGAACCACAGATGACTTTGATATGTATAATGGTGCGCCAAACCGTTATAACTGGAAATTAATAGGGAAGAAAGAGTTACTTATTCCTTATAATGATTACCGTCTTCATAGTGACAAAGTGAAGTATAGTGAGATATTACAACCGGGACATATTAACCCTGAACTTGTACGCTATGAAAAACATAGAGTGTGGGTTGTTGAAGCGAGTCTAAAAGAAAACACTCGTCATATTTATAAAAAACGTGTTTTTTATATCGACGAAGACAGCTGGCAAGTAGCGATTACTGATATTTATGATAATCGTGATGAATTATATCGTGTAGGTATTTCACATACGATTAATTACTACGAAGTACCGACGCTTTGGTCAACATTAGACGTTTTCCATGATCTACAATCACGTCGTTACATTGCATTAGGCTTGGACAACGAAGAAAAAATGTATGACTTCTCTGCGGATTTGGAGCAAAAAAACTTTACTCCATCAGCGCTAAGACGAGAAGGTCGTAGATAACGACTATTAACATTAAACGGCTGACTAATATCAGCCGTTTTTGTTATAGCTTTTGATTGTTAATATTTTGTCACTATTCACTTCATGCTATCCTCATAATGTCTTAATTGAGGGGTTTAGGCTTAATACACAAAACAATGTGTAAGAAATCTAGGGAATGTGCACTTTCCAAGATTAGATGAATAAAAACTATTTTTGTACTAATGTAGAGAACTCGCGAATGCATTTTTTTTTACCTTTATTGTTGAGCCTTTTACTATCCTCATTTAGCTTAGTAAGTTTGGCTGTAGACTCGTCTTCAACTGCTTATCGTCCTTCAGTGAAAGCTCCCCTAGTGAGTCAATCGTTATTATTAGATATAACCACTATTGGTCAAGTTAAATTAGTGGCTGTTGGTGAGCACGGGCATATTATTACCTCTACTGATGGTGTCAATTGGCAACAATCTAGTGTGCCTGTTCAAACAACGTTAACTAGTGTTTTTTTTTACAATGACAAGCTTGGTTGGGCTGTTGGTCATGACGCAACTATTTTGCATAGTCAAGATGGTGGATTAACCTGGCAAGTACAACTATTTAAACCAAACTTAGAAAAACCTTTACTTAATATAGTGTTTAAAACACCGTTAGAAGGTATTGCTATTGGAGCCTATGGGCTTTTATTTCGTACTTTAGATGGCGGTAAAACATGGAAAAGCGAATTTCATAGTGAGTTTTTATTACCTGATGATGTTGACTATCTAGCAGAGTTAAAAGAAGAAGACGAAGAAGCCTACCTAGAAGAAGCATCCTTTATTTTACCGCATTTTAATCGCTTAATGCTTGATGGACGCACACTTTATATGGTGGGTGAAATTGGCTTAATTGCTAAAAGTAATGATTTTGGCAATAATTGGCAACTATTTGATGAAATTTATCAGGGATCTTTTTTTGACATGGCTAGAACAAGGAAGGGTAACCTGCTTGTTGTCGGCTTACGTGGACATGTTTTTAGAAGTTTAAAAAATGGCACACCATGGCAACAACGCCAGACAAATACCACGTCATTAATCAATGATATTGTTTTAACGAACGACAGTCGCATTTTTTTACTAGCAAATAATGGCACCTTGCTCGAAAGTAATGACGATGGACAGAGCTACCGTTTAATAGATCAAAAAGATGGTAAATCATTAATTGCAGGCGTTTGGTTTAATAATAAATTAATTGTTGTTTCTGATGTCGGAGTTAAAACAATTTCTCTATAAGCTTTCTTTTTAAACGTTAAACCATAAAAAATAATATAATAATTGGATTGTAATACGCTATGAAAATTTCCCTTGCCAACCGTTTAGAAGTAGGTCTGTTCCGCCACAAGTTTTTGGTGTTGATGCTTTTTGTTTTCGCCAGTGTTTTCTTGATGTTTCAAGCAACACAAATAAAGCTAGGTGCCTCTTTTACTAAAAACATTCCACTTAACCATGAATATATGAAAACCTATTTAAAACATAGGGAAAACTTTGGTGGGGCCAATAATATTTTAATCTCCGTATGCAATAGTGACGGTGATATTTTTACGGCTAACTTTTTTGAGACCTTGAAAGGCGTACACGATAAACTATTTTTTATCCCTGGTATTGATCGAATTCAGGTTAAGTCACTATATTCTCCTAGTACACGTTTCGTCGAAGTAGTCGAGGATGGCTTTGCTGGTGGCCCGGTAATTCCAGCGGATTTTCAAGCAGATGAACGTGGTTTAGCTATCGTCAAAGGTAATATAGAAAAAGCAGGTATTGTGGGTAGCATTGTTGCCGATGATTATAGCTGTGCCATGGTTAAAGCGTCTTTAATGGATTTTAATCCAGATACAGGCGAAAAGCTTGATACGCTAAATATGGCGGCACAGCTAGAGCAAGAAGTAAGACAAACATTTGAAAAAGATAATATCTCCATTCATATTATCGGTTTTGCGAAAATGGTCGGTGATGTTGCCGAAGGCGCTAAAGGGGTTGTGGTCTTTTTTGCTATTGCTATTGCGATAACTGCGGTAATGGTATTCTTTTTCTGTCATTCCATTAGTTTGACTTTACTGCCTATAGGTTGCTCTTTAATTGCGGTTATTTGGCAAATGGGTATGTTGTCTACACTGGGTTTTGGCCTTGATCCCATGTCAATTTTAGTGCCATTCTTAGTGTTTGCTATTGGCGTGAGTCATGGCGTGCAAATGATTAATTCAGTGGTTAAACAGGTGGGCCTTGGTTTGTCTAGCCAAGCCGCTGCACAAGCGAGCTTTAGGGCTTTATTAGTCCCCGGTGGTATTGCGTTGCTCTCTGATACTATTGGCTTTTTAACTTTACTTTCAATTGATATCGGTATCATTCGTGAATTAGCTATTACGGCCTCTTTGGGCGTAGCGATGATTATTTTAACTAATTTAATTCTATTACCGCTACTGGTTTCTTATTTAACTATTACGCCTAAAGATAGAAAAAATCATGCCGGTAATATTGGTGAAGAAAGTGTTGTTTGGCGTTTCATGGCAAGTTTTGCAACTAAAAAACCGGCAGCAATAATCCTAGCGTTAACGGTTATTTTGTACGGTGCCGGTTGGATAAATTCGCAAAATTTACAAATTGGTGAATTACACGCAGGTGCACCAGCGCTGCATGAGTCGTCTCGTTATAATCAAGACACGTTTTTAATTACTAATCGTTATGCGATCAGTGTCGATTATATGTCAGTGATCATAGAATCAACCCCTAATGCTTGTACCTATTACGATACCATGAATACTATTGATAGATTTCAATGGCGCATGGAAAATGTTACAGGTGTTCAATCTGCGGTGAGTTTAGCGTCTATATCTAAATTAGTTAATGCCGGCTACAACGAAGGCAACCCCAAGTGGCGTGTGATACCTCGTAATCAACAAACACTTGTTCAGTCTATTGCGCGAGTACCTTCTTCAAGCGGTTTATTAAATAACGATTGTAGTGTTATGCCCGTGATTTTGTTCTTAGAAGATCATAAAGCGGCAACCATTGATCGTGTAATTAAAGAAGTTAAATTAGCCGCAAGTGAACTGGGTAATAAGCAATTACAGTTTAAACTTGCATCAGGTCCTGTTGGTGTAATGGCCGCAACGAATGAAGCCGTAGCAGAGGCGCAGTTGCCTATGATGCTTTATGTATATGGTGCGGTAATTGCGCTATGTTTACTCAGTTTCAGAAGTATCAGAGCAACCATCGTTGTGGTGTTACCTTTATATGTAGTCTCAACCTTAGCTCAGTGGTTAATGACGGTGTTAGATATTGGTTTAACCGTTTCAACCTTACCGGTAATCGCGCTAGGCGTTGGTATTGGTGTTGATTATGGTATTTATATTTTATCTACTATGAGTACACAGTTAAAAGCCGGCGCGAATGTACATGATGCTTATCTTGCTGCGCTTAAGGAGCGGGGAAGTGCGGTGCTAATCACAGGATTCACTCTTGCTATTGGTGTATCAACATGGTTCTTCTCAGATTTGAAATTTCAAGTAGATATGGGCGTGTTATTAACCTTTATGTTTTTAGTTAATATGCTAGCTGCGGTCATTGTGTTACCGGCATTAGCAGCATTTTTATGGCCGAATAAAAAAACATAGTTATACCCCGGTAATTTTAAAAATTAAAAAGCCCTTAATAAGTATTTATTAAGGGCTTTTTTTTATTGATGTTTTTTAATTTTTATCTGACTGTTTAGTCACTATTCTATAATCTACTTTGCCATCAATGCTAATGTTAAACCGACATTGCAGACTAAGGTTATATTTTATCAATTATTTATAATTTTTTTATAAAAATTCTTATAATATAGTGGGGATAAATAACTGTATATTTAATCAATAAATAGTAGAAATATGCTGTAGTTATTTAACAAACGTGCATAAACAGAAAGTAGTGTAAGAAAATAGGTTCAAAGTACTACAATAAGATTCGTAGTAAATAAAAAAAGTTCTAGCAATACATTAAATTAACTCATAACATCTGTACTATACTATAAAAGTTTTCAATCATAGTTTTAGTAAAAACTTTGTATAGGTATCAAATAAGTGAGTTTTATCACCTTGTTTGATTGAAAATACGAATTTAAAATAAAAAACAAGTGAACTCTACTTTCCCATTACAAAATAGGTAAAGTGAAAATAGAGTACAACCTAAATTATTACAAGCTTTCTGTTAAAATAATAGCAAAAGGAAAACGGTATGGCGTTAGTGAATGGTTCCCCCTCAGTGATATTAAAAAATGTAGCACAATTAATTAAGAAAAAAGTTCCTCAAGATACAGCCGATTTAGTTGAGCAATTTGCGACTTTATTATATGGCAACATTTCTTCTCTCGATTTATCAAATAGAAATGACAGTGACATGTACGGTGCTACATTAAGTTTGTGGAGTACGCTTAATGAATATACAGATGATAAGCCAATCATTCATGTTTTTAACCCTTCGGTAAGTAAAAATGGTTGGAAATCAAGTCATACAGTTATTGAAGTGATCGTTAAAGATATGCCATTTTTGGTTGACTCTATCCGTATTGCTTTAAATCGTTTAGGTCTATCGCCACATCTTATGTTGAATTCGCCCTTGAAATTGGTGCGAGGAAAAAATAAAAACATTACTCAACTGGCCTCTAACTTTGATACTGAAATTAAAGCGACATCAGAAGAAACCATCTTTTTTATTGAAATTGACAGACAATCAACTAAAGAAGAGTTAGCCACGATAAAAGATGAGCTATTAAGCGTTGTTAAAGATATCACGCTAACGGTTAACGATTGGCAACCGATGCTTGCACAGTTCAAAAAGGTTATTGACGACTTAAAAAAATCTAAGTTACCTGGTAGTAAAAAATCTAAAGAGGATACGGTAGAGTTTTTGTCCTGGTTACAGAACAATAATTTTACCTTAATGGGTTATCGTTCATACAGTGTTACGGCAGTGCAAGGAGATATTGAACTTGAAGCCAAAGAGAACTCTAGCTTAGGTTTAATGAAAAACTCTAGTAAAGCGACAATCCGTTTACTTTCAACGTTAAATGAGTCGGGGCGTGAAGTCGCTTTAGGTGAAAATCACCTCATTCTGACCAAATCTAATTCGCGCTCAAGAGTACACAGACCTGCACAACTTGACTATATCGGTATAAAGCGTTTTGATGACAAAGGTAGTGTTATTGGTGAAGATCGCTTTATCGGTTTATTTGGCTCTGCTTATTACACTAGCAGTGCTTTAGACATACCGTTGATTAAATCTAAAGTAAAAGAAGTATGTGACTCTTCAGGTTTTGCCAAAGGCACACACGCCTACAAGACGCTTATTAATATTCTTGAAACATACCCTAGAGATGAGATATTACAAAGTAACATCAATGAACTATTACACAATGTGTTGGGCATTTTGCAAATGCAAGAGCGAGACTACTGTGGCTTATTCGTCAGGCGTGATATTTTTAATCGCTTCTATTCTTGCATGGTTTATGTACCACGTGAGCGCTATAACACTGAGTTGCGTATACAAACCCAACGCGTCTTACAAGAAGCGTTTGGCAGCGATGAAGAAGTTGAATTTACTACTTATTTCTCTGAATCAGTACAAGCCAGAACACATTATATTGTTAAGGTTAAGTCAACAAAAGCAGATATTAACGTGAAAGAAATCGAAAAGAATTTAAATGAAGCGGCACGAAGCTGGGACGACAAATTAGTGTCCGCACTGGTTGCCAATAAAGGTGAGGTTGCAGCGAAGGCATTAAGTCGCAAATATGTACACTTCCCACAAGCTTATAAAGAAGAAGTGTTACCAGGATCTGCGATTGTTGATATCGAAAAATTAGAAAGAGTCAACTTTTCTGATGGCTTAGAGATGTTATTTTATCAACCATTAGAAGAAAAGAAAAATAGTCGTTTTGTTAAATTAAAATTATTCCATAAAGGAAACCCAATTCATCTATCTGATGTATTGCCGATATTAGAAAACTTTGGCTTACGTGTTATTGGTGAGAGTCCCTATGCTATCAAAACAATTGATGGGGAAACCTACTGGATTTTAGATTTCTCTATGTTGATCAATGGAGAGAGTGATTTCAACGTTTACACTGTTAGCACGCTTTTCCAAGATGCCTTTGCTAAAGTATGGCGCGGCGATTTAGAAGACGATGGCTTTAACCGTTTAGTGTTAGGTGCAGGGCTTGAAGGACGTAGCGTTTCTATTTTACGCGCCTTTACTAAATATGAACGTCAAATTGGCGGTCGATTTAGTCAAAGTTATATCGAAAATACGCTTGCTCGTTATCCTAGCATTGCAGAATTATTAATTAATTTATTTATACAACGTTTTGATCCCCATAATAAATCAACTGAAAACGTCAAGAGTAAAGCGTATACAAAATTGTTAGAGGCTATTGAAAGCTCATTGGATAATGTAGCCAATCTGGACGATGACCGTATTATTCGACGATTTGTTGAAATGATTAATGCCACCATTCGTACTAACTATTTCCAACTGGATAAACTTATGGGCGAGAAACCTTATATCTCGTTTAAAATGTTACCAGAAAAAATTAGCGAAATGCCACAACCGGTACCTAAGTTTGAAATATTCGTTTATTCACCGCAAGTTGAAGGGGTACATTTACGCGGTGGCAAGGTTGCTCGTGGTGGATTACGTTGGTCTGACAGACGTGAAGATTTCCGTACTGAAGTATTAGGCTTGGTAAAAGCGCAGCAAGTTAAAAATACGGTCATTGTGCCGGTAGGTGCTAAAGGTGGCTTTGTTTGTAAACAGCTACCAGCAGGTACTCGACAAGAAATATTTGAAGCGGGCAAGGAATGTTATCGCACCTTTATTCGTGCTTTATTAGACATTACAGACAATATTGTTAATGGTGAAATAGTTCCTCCTGTCGATGTTATTCGCCTTGATGAAGATGATGCGTATCTTGTTGTTGCCGCTGATAAAGGAACGGCTACCTTCTCTGATATCGCAAATGGTATTTCTGATGAATATAAATTCTGGTTAGGTGATGCTTTCGCTTCTGGCGGTAGTGTCGGTTATGATCATAAAGCCATGGGCATTACGGCAAAAGGCGCGTGGGAGTCGGTTAAACGCCACTTTAGAGAAATGGATATTGATTGCCAAAGCACCGACTTTACCTGTATTGCTATTGGTGATATGGCAGGTGATGTATTTGGTAATGGCATGTTGCTATCAAAGCATATCTGTTTACAAGCAGCATTCAATCACATGCATATATTTATAGACCCTAATCCAGATTCGGCGAAAACTTATCCAGAACGTGAGCGATTATTTAATTTGCCTGGCTGTAGCTGGGAAGATTACAACAAAGCGTTAATTTCACAAGGGGGTGGTATTTTTAGCCGTCATGTGAAGTCGATTAAATTAACACCGCAAATCAAAAAAATGGTGGGAACACAGAAACAAAGTATGTCACCTAATGATTTGATCCAAGCATTGTTGAAAATGAAAGTTGACCTATTATGGAATGGCGGTATTGGTACCTATGTTAAGAGCACTAAAGAAACGCATCTAGCCGTAGGCGATAGAGCAAATGACGCATTGAGAATTAATGGCTGCGAGCTCCAAGCTAAAGTGGTTGGTGAGGGCGGTAACTTAGGGTTAACTCAACTTGGTCGTATTGAATTTTCTGCTAACGGCGGCCATATTAATACCGATGCTGTTGATAATGCGGGTGGTGTTGATTGTTCAGACAATGAAGTTAATATAAAAATATTGCTTAATAGCTTAGTTCAAAATGGCGATTTAACGGTTAAACAACGTAATAAACTACTACATGACATGACGGAAGAAGTAGGGGATTTAGTGATTGAAGATTGTTATCGTCAAACACATTCATTGTCTATTACCGCTAAACGTGGTGTCAATCAAATGAAAGAACAAGTCCGCTTTATTCAGGACTTAGAACGTGCCGGTAAACTTGATAGAGCATTAGAGTTTATTCCAGATGATGAAGAAATTTCAGATAGAATAGCTAAAGGGAATAGCCTAACACGTCCTGAACTTGCTGTTTTACTGGCTTATAGCAAAATGGTACTTAAAGAAGAACTAGTGCACACTGATATAACGAATAACCCTTATCATAACCGATTATTAATTAGTGCCTTTCCTAAGCAGTTGCGTGATAAATATCAAAATGAAATGCAGCAACATCCTTTGCGTGCAGAAATTATTGCGACTAAATTAGCCAATAAAATTGGTAATGATATGGGCTTTAATTTTATTAATCGTATGCAAGAAGAAACGGGCGCCACTGTCGTTGAAATAGCCAATTGTTACACTATGGCTTGTGCGGTTTTTGAGTTAGAAGAGTTCTGGCAAAAAATTGAAGTATTGAATAATAAAATTTCTACCGCTATTCAAACAGAAATGTTATTTCAATATCGCCGCACAGTAAGAAGAGCAACCCGTTGGTTCTTACGTCATCGTAATAAAGCACTTTCTATAGAGCAATCAATAGCACTCTATCAACCAACATTTACTATCTTATCTAAAAAGCTTAATAACTTTATTATAGAAGAGGAAGCAAATGAGATACAACGGGTTGAAAGTGATTTAATTGCGGCGGCCGTACCGCAAGTTATTTCTCAACGTATTTCGCAATTAAGTACTATTTTTTCTGCATTAGATATTGCCGCTATAGCCGATCAAGAAAATAAAGATGTTGATGTTGTTGCTAATTTATACTTTAAATTAGGCGTTCGTTTAGAGCTGCATTGGTTCTTAGAGCAAATTACTCGCCAAGCAGTTGCTAATCATTGGCAAGCACTTGCTAGAGCATCATTTAGAGAAGAGCTTGACTGGCAACAACGTTCATTAACGGTTGTTGTGTTGCAATGTGACTGTAGTGTGAAAGTTGAAGACCTTGATGACATGCTTGATGCGTGGATGAAAGTTAATGAACAACCGATTACGCGCTGGCAACATATTTTATCAGACTTTAAAATAGGACAAGCTCATGAGTTCGCTATGTTCTCAGTTGCTTTACGAGAGTTAATGTTACTTAGTTTAAACTGTGAAAAAGTATCAAAATAATGTAACAACTTAGTATTGCTTTTGATAACGAGCAAAAAGTAATTAAAAGCAATTTTAAAAAGTTTGCTTAACTGATAAAATCCCCACCTAACTGTTCAAAGTTAAGTGGGGATTTTTATTTCCAGCTATCAATAGAGGTTTTATGTTTTATCCGGCCATTCGTAAAGTATTGTTTCAGTTTGATGCTGAAACCATTCATGAGTTAACTATTAAAGGGTTAAAAAGTACGGGTTCAACCCCACTTAATGCGTTATATAAGCAACGCGTTACCGAAAAACCAGTAACGGTCATGGGGATTGATTTCCCAAATCCATTAGGCCTAGCTGCAGGTTTAGATAAAAATGGTGAGTGTATTAATGCCTTTGCTGCGATGGGCTTTGGTTTTATTGAAGTAGGTACGGTTACACCACGCCCACAACCTGGAAACCCTAAGCCGCGTATTTTTAGATTACCGCAAGCGAATGCTGTTATTAACCGCATGGGCTTTAATAATAAAGGCGTTGACTATTTAGTATCACAAGTAAGAGCGGCAAAATTTAGCGGTGTATTAGGCATTAATATTGGAAAAAATAAAGATACTCCAGATGAAAATGCTAAAGATGATTATATTCACTGTATGCAAAAAGTGTATAACTTTGCCAGTTATATAACCATAAACATATCATCACCTAACACACCCGGTTTACGTTCGTTACAATATGGTGATGCGTTAAATGAGTTGTTATCAGCACTAAAAGTTGAACAAGCAAAACTTGAAAAACAATATAATAAATATGTCCCTATTGCGGTAAAAATAGCACCAGACTTAACCGAAGATGAAGTAAAGTCTATCGCCATAAGCTTAATCGATAATAATATTGATGGTGTTATTGCAACCAATACAACATTATCGCGCGAAGGGGTCGAAGGACTTGAGCATGGTAATGAGCAAGGGGGGTTAAGTGGTGGTCCAGTTAAAGAAAAAAGCACCACGGTTATTAGTTTATTAGCGAAAGCATTAGAGAATAAACTCCCGATAATCGGTGTTGGTGGAATTGCCTCAAGTCATGATGCAAATGAAAAACTTATCGCCGGTGCTAGCTTAGTACAAATTTATACTGGCTTTATTTACCAAGGACCTCCTTTGGTGAAAGATATTGTGAATGGTGTTAAGACTTAATTCTTCAGCTTAACAATCCTATTCAACCGCAACAAAAGCTAACTCAAATCATTATTGGTTAGCTTTAAGTTTTTCATTTTATAAGTTGAAAAATTACATGAATATATTATCTATGTGTTGTTTGTCCCATTGCGATTCTAAATTCATTCAATTCTTTAAGGCGTGAATCGAATTTTTTGGCTTCAGAGCTATTACATTTATTTTGTCTCATAAATGAATATATGTCTTGTAAAACATTTTTCAATTTAGGACGTTTTTCACCATAGTTATATTCTGCACTTTTTACGGTATCTATTTTAGAGTACATTAAGTCAAGCATTGACATCATACCCGTTCCCTCTTCACTAAAGCGAAGTTTGAGTTTGTCGTAAATTGGTACCCAATCAGGATTGACTTTATATGAGCGTTCTCTAGTTGTTGTATTCGATCTAAGTGTATAACCATAGCGGTTTTTAAATTTAGTAACCTTTGTATCTTGATACGTATATATTTTAGCTTTATCTGACATGCAAGAGCGATGCAGAACGGGGTAATCAGTTAAATAATTAATAACGATTAATGGCACCATTGACATTTTTTCAGAATTATTCAGAAGTGATTGGTTATGATTTCGAACAAAAGTAGATATGATATCATCGCCATTCGACAAATTAATAGTGTTTTGCAATACAGGCTCAACCCAAAGTTTTTCAAGCATTACCACTTTTTCAAAGTCACGGTAATATATAGAACTTAACAATTCACATTCAGTTAGCTTTAAGAAAGGATTACCATTATTTTTTAAACTACTGTCACAATATTTTCTATTATTTGATTTCATACCTCGGCTGGGTGCAATTGCAAATAAGTCTTTTTCGAACATTGATAATATTTCAAGTTTCTCTGGTGTTTTTTCTTTAGAAAATTGTTGCCACCTTGTGATACAAGATTCAATTTTTCTCAACGATTTATCTGTAGCTGCATTATCTGAACGTCGATAGGTGAAGTTTAGAATATCTGTTGCCGCATTTTTTTTATCAATCTCGGTGTAATTATCATCATAAATAGCGCTTAGTGCTTGTGGTAATTTATGCCTAGGATCTGCGCCAAATTTTAAGTTACATTCCTCCTTCACTGAGTCCGGATAATAATTTGAAAGCGTCACAAAAGCATCTAATGTCTCATTGAAAGTAGGCCTGATTATGAAGTTATCTTTGGGCTTAATATTTAAGTAAGGAGCATTAGATTCAAGCGGATAACGATTGAATAACGCTTCTTGCTCTTTATTCTGTTTAGGCTGAACACCATAATGCGCACTTTTCATGTTTTTAGACAAAGGAGCTGTAAACTCTTGTTTTTTAAGGGCTGTATTAAGTTTAACCATTCTCGATATGTCGCCACCATAATAAGGCTTAGCCAATACCATGCATTGTTCTATATAATTAGCTGCAAGTTGTTCTAATTGTGGTTCTGATATTTTTCTCGTTAATAGTGTATCTAAACTATTTAGGCTTGATACAGCATTACTACATGTTATGTAGCAATCACTTCTTTGCGTTGTATTACAAATGTTTTTTATTTGACTGACTTGAAATAAACCATGCTTGAACAAGGCTTTTGAGGTGTCGTTGTATCTAGGGTAGGTGCTGTTTAATAATAATTGATGGTATTTTGCAACAGCTTTTATTTCGTTAGAAACTTTATTTGTCGCAGATAATGAATTTAAACATTTAGCAGAGCTGTCTATATATTTATTTATCGTATATTCACTAGAACGCCCTCTTCGTTTACGAGTAGGGCGTGTGTTTCCTAATGTTTTCCCCACAGTAGCAGTTACTAAACTGCAAGAGTCTAAGCATGCTTTATCTGTTTTATTACATTGTTTCCAAAGGGTGCCTACTATCTGCTGTAATTTTGGTTGATTTATATTGCCACTAGCATCTGTAAAAGGAAGTGGCTTGTTAGAAATTAACTGTTTAGTTTTAGTCGTAAGTGTTTTAGGAACAATATTGTTTCTTGATATTTTTAAAGGGTATCTAACTGTCTTATCATTGCTAGTATAAAAAGGTAAAACACCCTCTTTATTACTAAAGACTTCAGGGTGATTAGCGATATGTTCTGCCAGTTGGATGTTTTGTATAACAGCAGGAACATTGTTATGGGTTTTACATCGACCTAATGCTTCTCTAAGAGATGAACCAAATTCTTGAATTTGCCAAGTGGCGGTACCTTTCTTTATATATTCTTTCATTTGTATTATTCTCGCACTGCTATCACATTGCCTTTTACAGCTATGCACATTAGCTCCAGAACAAGTTTTTAACGCTTTAGCACTGTTAGCTATAATCTGATCTAAGTAACTTGTTGGGTTTTTGTCACGTTCTTGATTGATAACCGTATTAGAGTTTTTATGCCATTGCGCAAAAATTGTCGGGTTTTTAACAATATAATCATTTAACCACATGGCCCTTTTAATTTGATCGGGCTTAGCTTTTGTGAATTCTTTATTACAATCGTAAATTGATTTTTTTAATAATTTACTTTGAGCTTTAACTTGGTTTGGACGACGTTCCGTTTCTACAAATTTATTAAATGATTGGGCTGCTTCACTTGCTGCTTTACATGTGTTTATACAATTACTCGACCCATAAAGGTTACATTTCCCCAGAGATATATTTACTTGATAAATGATATCAACAGTTCGTACATAAGGTGTTAGATTATCATCGGCTTTTTTTAATTGATTGTTTTTAGCTCGTGAATTTCCAAACATTGGAGCGCTGTTGCCTGGTTTAGGTCTATTAATACTTGGAGGGGATGTTTTCGGAAAATTAGGAGATACCTTCGTCTGAACTGGTTTGTTTTTAGCAATGGTTGACTTGTTTTTTGATGCACTATTATTCGGCAATTTCCCTGTCTTTAATATTTTCTGAATAATCTTTAAGTCGGCTAATTGTGGTGTTTTTGTTTTTGATAAATCTAAAGCAAAGATACAACCCTGTAAATCTTTTTGTATTTGTTTTTTTCCTTGGGCTAAGTTATTAAATGCAGCTGCTCTTTTAGCGGCATTTGTGCATGATTTAATACATGTTCCTTTTGCCAAATTCCCTAAAAATCCAGTATGTATTTTATTACATGTATTTGCAGCGGCCTGAAATTTTTGAGAAAGGATTTTTGTGTCTTTATCAGCATTAGCTTGGAGAGAAATAAGTAAAATTAGAATTGTTGTTATCAAATAACGCATGATGCTAAAGTCCTTAATTATTAGGGTAAAAAAACCACGGACTTAACATATTTTATTATTAGATAATTAAGCAATATATCGGCAAAATCAATACATAATAGACATTAATTAAGAATTAGCTTTATTTTATAGTTTATATAATGAGCGTTTAATATACAACAAGTTTAGTTTTAATCGACTTATCAGTCGGGTTCTGTTTTAAATAGTTTTTAGAAAACAAGTGATATACGAATGCTTTACTGCCCAGTTACCTATTAAAAATAAACTATCAACGACTCCTTTGAGCTTAAACCTTAATGCCTTGAAGTCATTTTCGCTAATTTCAAGCGAAGGCGATCTGTTAGCATTTGGACAATAGTATTTAAGGCTTGGGAAGTGCTACCTTGGAAGGTTAGTTGTAAGTCCTAGTCGTCGTGGGCAAAGTATCTTCTAATATTTACTTTGAGTAATAATTAATTTAGTTTAGACAAGTCTATAGAAACGAATTAGTGAAGCGTCAGCTACCGTATCATTGTGACTGCTGCAAGCTTACTGATGACATTAGATTTTCCATAAAGCTCTTGGTGCACTTTCACCCGAGTTAAGCGCACAAGTCTGTCAATATTTAGGAAACTTGTTACAATACTACTTTTGATTTTAAGTAGACTATGAATAAAAGTAATGATCCGCTACACGGCGTGAAACTTGAACAGATTCTAACCGAACTGGAGAAGAAACTTGGTTGGGATAAAATGGGT
>TARA_R110001583_G_scaffold163939_1_pt1 | contig 36203 bp, 32 predicted proteins | sample TARA_R110001583 | Tara Oceans TARA_R110001583 (sample SAMEA4398432) | marine metagenome | biome: Polar Biome; feature: [MES] marine water layer (ENVO:01000295) within the mesopelagic zone...; material: water (ENVO:00002006), including particulate matter (ENVO:01000060) such... | reverse complement strand
GGTCACCGAAGATTACGTTGAAATGATTGGTGATTTGATCAATGAGGAAGGCGAAGCCCGCTCTGTCGCGCTCGCCGAACGCTTCGGCGTTACGGCCGCAACGGTCAACAACACCATCAAACGCCTTGAGCGCGACGGTTTCGTCACCTCACGTCCATACCGCTCAATATTTCTGACAGAAAAAGGCGAAACGCTCGCCAAAAAATGTCGCGACCGCCACCAGATCGTCTATAACTTCCTCGTCTCAATCGGTGTGGATCCCGATACTGCAGAGTTTGATGCAGAAGGGATCGAGCATCATGTGAGTGAAGAGACTTTGCGGGTGTTTGAAAGTGCAATTTCCTCCTAAAGATGAACGGTAATCAGTCTGCGGAAGAGTAGGCTGTATTGTTGGCTATCGGGTCCGGTTTTTCGCTAGAAGAGTATCAAAAACTTTCCTGTGGCGATGAACCCATTTGTTGATGTCAAAGGCCTCTTTTGCCCGCCTACGTGCAGCGATTTTTCTTTCAGGTAGGTTCTGGAGTATCGCTTCCATACCCATTGCGATCACTTCGGGGCTAGGAGTGTACGTCTTCTCAAAGCTTTGATCGACTTCAAGTGGGTGCCCGCTAAGACCGGGAGCAAGTTCGGGCACGCCGCCAGAATTTGAGTACAGGACGGGCAATCCACACCCGAGCGATTCTAAAACGGTGTTTGGGCAAGGGTCATTGTGTTTTAGCATCAGATAAACATCGGCCGAACGATAGATATCGGGTGCATTTTCTTGCGTGTAGCTTCCTAATAAGGAGGTGTGCTCCTCTACTCCCAGGGCGTCTATTAGTTGATTGCACTTCTTAAGGCAGTCATTTGACATCCAGCCGGCAATTACTATTTTGGCATTTAGGCCCGAATTGCGCACTATTTCGAAGCCTCTCAAAGAGGCTTCAATCCGATAGAACATGTGACTATCGAACTTTCCTGTAACAAGAAATGTTGGTTCTCTGTCTTGAGAAACGCTAGTGACTGGAGAAAAATGTTCCAGATCTATAGCATTATATAAAATTTCTGTCTCGCCTGTTCGGTTACCCAAAAAAGTTTCAGCACATCGAAGGCAAAATTCACTTTGGCAAAAAACATGGTCGGCATTAATCCACGCAATCGACATTTCCTTGTTCTTTTCTTGCCAATCGCCGTCAAACCAGGCCCCGTAAAAAACGCCGTTTTGATTCAGCACAATCGGTATGTTCTTTGATTTGAGTGATTTAAATGCAAGTTTTGTCAAATAAGGAGTATTTGAAAGCGTATAGACAATGGAGTGTCTGTATCTTTGTTCAGGGAAATGTTCTTTAAGGCGTTTGACCTTCACCAAGGGGCCGCCAATATCGCCAGCGCGCGCTCCTCCGTACCAAACCGAAATGCCATTCCTGCTTTTGGGTAAGAATGAAATCACCGTTTGAATGGCTCTCCACGCCCATCGGAGCGATTGCTTATAATTGCTGTCGATTTTAGACATTATTTACGCCAGATATTTCTGATTTTCCGCCAGATACCAATTTTGTATTCATCTCTATCGAGCAGAAAGCTCTCTTTCTTTTTGATTATATTCTCAAGAAGAGAAATCCATTGTTGGCAAGATTTGTAAGAATTATGAGGATAACTTTTGGTTTTTTGTTCCCATAGCTCGTAATTCTCAATCAATTCCAGAAGTTTTGACTCAAAATCAGTCTTGTCAGTAAATTCCAGTCCGTGACCACTGAGGTATTCGGGCATGCAGCCGCTTCGAAGATACAGTACAGGTAAGCCACACTGCGCGCCTTCGTTTTGATGGTTGCCCCCGGGCTCATTTAAAGAACCGGTTACATAGGCATGGTTTTCTCGCAGTGCATCCGCCAGCGCCTCCCCTGACAAAGGTTCAACAAGTCTAGCATTTTTAAACTTATAACCATCTGGCGTGTTGCCAATATAGGAAAACTCAATTTTTCCTTTCCACTTTGGCTGGGCAAGCATCTGATCAATATGGTCGTAAATATCAAAGCCCTTCATCCAGTTGCCTCCCCAGTGGTGGGTGACAAGCTTTAGAGGACCCGAGCCATTCCATGGTACAAATCCCTTGCGATTGAAGACGTCCTGATCTGAGCCATTTAGTATGACCGAGTTTGGCATTCGCTTCGGACCTTGCCAAAGGTCAAGGGACTTCAACCAAGAACCTACGAATACCGTGTAGTCGGCAGCTTGGTTGCATTTTTTCAGCAACTGATTCATGTGCCTCGTGTTTTTCCGCTCGTCACACTCGTTGATACGGTGAACAATAAGGCAATTGCGATTGATTTCTCGGGTGTAGAGCCAAGCAGCTCTGTAGCTGAAGGGGATGGACTTGTTGCGGCGACCGTATCTGGGGTCGGTGATAACAATTACGTCAATATCGTCATCATTTAAGTTGTTGACGACGATATGACCGGCCTTTGATAGTTCTCGGGTGAGAGAAGAGAAAAAGCTGTTTCCTCCACCCCATGGACCGGAGACGACCTTATATCCTATGCAGATCTTCACCAATTAATGCTCCAGAAGTCAATAGACTGTTCTATGCACAGCAAATGCCCATTGATTATTTGATTTTGATTTTAAGAAGGGCTGTAGCTCAATATTGGTGCTTGAAGTGAAAATCTCAAATGCACGAAACTCGTTATTATGATCCTTGAATTCGTCGAATATTATGATATCGCCAGATTTCAGATAAGGCTCGATACCAAACAACGAATAAATAGCACCAGTAAAAATATCGCAATCAATATGAATTATTAGATGTATGTCTTCCGCGCGAACATAGTTATCAAGAAATTTATACAATGTTTCTTGAAATGTTCCTTTGATGAAGGTAGCCCTGTGATCCCCTTTGGTGTCAGGAACCGTATCGTTTGTATCGAACGTCCCTTTTGGTCTGTTCTTGTCCCAATCTTCTGGTAGACCTGTAAACGTATCAAATCCGTAAAACTTGCTGGAAGGATTTTTATTTTCCTCAAGCCATGGAAGGAAAGATTTTCCAGAATATACACCAAATTCAAAGTAATCAATTGGTATGTTCCCCAGTTTTCTTCGAATGGTGCTATGAAGATCTTGACGATTATTGGACAAATCGAGTTTTCCGAGGAGCCGGTTCTCAAAGTTCTGAAAACGAAGGCTTCTGTTTACATGAGAAATCTTTTCTAACCATGACGGAAATTGGAATAATATTTTACGAAGAACTAGTTTAGAAAAACTCATTTTGGTCCCTCAATAGTATTAGTCGCGCGAGATTACTGGGTTTTACAATTTGTTAGCGATAACAACAAACTTTTTGACGGCTTGATAGCAGGCTGGCTTGGAGACGTTGACGTATGCGGGGCGACGGTAACTAAAGTTTGAAGTTAGCACTTTTTAGCTTTTGGAAGATGCCTCGCCTTTTTTGGTTCAGTTGGCTTAATCCATGGTTCAGCATGGTATATCCACACGATATACAAACCATGACTTTATGAAATAATACTTGAGAAACTGCGTAAAGATAGCCACAACACCAGTCTGAATAATTTTTGCGAAAAATGGGGATTTTCTCTATGGGTAAAACTGCGCTCATAACGGGAGTGACAGGTCAGGATGGTGCCTATCTGGCCGAGTTATTGCTGGATAAGGGGTACAACGTCCACGGTATCCGAAGAAGGTCTTCATCATTCAACACTGGCCGTGTTGAACACATATATCAGGATTTGCACGAAGAAAATCGTACGTTTACCATGCATTATGGGGACATGGTTGACGCAACAAATTTAATCCGAATTATCAAGGATACTCAACCTGACGAGATCTACAATTTGGCCGCCCAAAGTCACGTGCATGTCAGTTTCGAAACTCCTGAATATACAGCGAATGCAGATGCCCTTGGCACACTTCGTCTGCTTGAGGCTATAAGGATTCTAGGACTAGAGAAAACGACCAAGTTTTATCAGGCCTCGACTTCCGAGCTTTATGGGGATGCTCAGGCGCCCCAAAGTGAGGGGACACCTTTCCAGCCGAGAAGCCCATATGCGGCAGCAAAGTTATATGCTTACTGGATTGTGAGGAATTACAGGGAAGCATACGGAATTTTCGCTTCCAACGGTATCTTGTTTAATCACGAAAGCCCTATCCGCGGCGAAACCTTTGTGACTCGGAAAATTACAAGAGCTGTTGCTGCGATCAAGTTTGGCAAACAGGACAAATTGTATCTAGGCAACCTTGATGCAAAACGTGATTGGGGACATGCCCGAGACTATGTTGAGGGTATGTGGCGCATCTTGCATTATAAGAAGCCAGATGACTTTGTGCTCGCGACCGGGGAAGCACATTCCGTGCGTGAATTTGTAGAACTGGCGTTTCGACATATTAACTTCGAAATAGAGTGGGTTGGGAAAGGCGTTGACGAAAAGGGCGTTGATAGAGCCAGTGGCAGATGCTTGGTTGAAGTGGACCCGCGTTATTTTAGGCCGACGGAGGTTGATTTCTTACTTGGTGATTGCTCTAAGGCAAATGCCGAGCTGGGTTGGTCGGCGACCACGTGTTTCGAAGACTTGGTTAAAGAAATGGTCGAAAGTGATTTGAAAATCGTTTGCTCCGGAGAGTGATTTCAATGCGAATTGGTATTGTCAATTACGGGATGGGCAACCTTGGATCGGTTCAATCCGCGTTAAATTTTCTAAACGTTGAATCGGTAGTTACCGGGACTCCGGAAGAATTGCGTGAATTTGATGGTCTGATACTTCCTGGGGTGGGTAGTTTCGGCAAGGCCATGGATAATTTAAGAGCTGGTGGTTTTGTTGAGGCCTTGCAGCTTGAGGTCATAGAAAAGAAAAAGCCACTTTTTGCGATCTGTCTTGGAATGCATCTGCTTGCTCGCGGCTCAAGCGAAAGCGACGGTATCGAGGGGTTGGGGTGGATCAATTCGTGTGTTGTGCCTGTTGCCGACGGATGGCGTGGAGAGCATCCGGTTCGCCGTCCTCAGGTTGGTTGGAATACGATTTCGCGCCTCGTACCGGAGCATGGGATGCTCAGCCGAATAGAAGACGGAGAGATGGTGTATTTTGATCATAGCTTTGCCTTGCCTGCTTCTTGCCCGGATGCATTGGCACAGACAAACTATTTCGGTTCATTCACCTCTATGCTGGCAAAAGACAATATTTTCGGCGCCCAGTTTCATCCTGAGAAAAGCCAAAGAACCGGTCTCGTTATGCTACGAAATTTCACGAACATCGTCTTGTCTTCCAAGTCTGCTGGTGTTGAACAATGCTGTTGAAACGATTGGGCGGAAGTATCCTCGTTCGAGACGGTATTGCGGTGCAAAGTTTCGGGTTCCGCCGGCATTTACCTGTTGGAAGCCCAGAGGTTTCGTCCGAGTTTCTGAATCGTTGGGGTATTGATGAAATATGCCTTTTGGATATTTCGGGTAATCGGATGCAAAGAGGTCCAGATATCGAAATGATCAGGCGTGTCGCAGCAAAGGCATTTGTTCCATTATGCTACGGCGGCGGCGTAACATCTCTTGATCAGGTGCGCCAGATTATTGCTGCAGGTGCAGACAAGGTTCTGATCCGGAGCAAATTTATAGAAAGCCTCTTTCACGAGGTTGTTGATAGTTTTGGTGCTCAGGCTCTCGTCGCATGTATCGATTACTCTTCAAGAAAGAGTGACATTGCATCTCGGGATGGTTCGATAATCTCCCGAGACGAGGTCTTGGACTATGCGTTAAGGGCAGAGAAATTTGGGGTCGGAGAGTTACTGATACAGTCAACCGACAGGGATGGTTTGGCTTGTGGTCTGGATTGCGATTTGATAGCGGAAGTTAGTCGCCGTGTTCAAATCCCCGTTATCGCAATGGGCGGGGTCGGGCGTTCTGAGCATATCGCAGAGTGCCTGAATATGACTGAGGCATCAGCTGTTGTTGTTGGGAACATACTCAATCACTGTGAACATAGCGTAATGCTGATCAAAAAACAGCTTCAGAGAATGGGGCACGATCTTCGATCTAGTGGCCGGTGTAGGTATGAGTTGGTGCCAATATCCACAGAGGACCGACTTCTGAAACGTTCGGAGAGTTATCTGGACGACCTTGGATTCATCAAAGTTGACCGGGAAGTAATATGAGATACTGCCACCGCTGCCTATATCCGGAGAACCATCCACTAAATCTTATTATTGATGATGATGGGATTTGCAGTGGTTGTAGGGTGCATGAAGAGAAAGATCTTCTGGACTGGGGAGCCAGATTTGAAGAATTGAAGCGACTGGTTCAGCCGTTTAAAAGCCGATCAGGAATGAGTTATGATTGCATCGTTCCTGTATCAGGTGCCAGAGACTCTTGGTTTGTCGTGCATGTTGTAAAACATGTGCTCGGATTGAGACCTTTGCTTGTTTACTACAACGGGCATTATAATACAGAATTGGCCACCCGAAATTTGGCGTATATGCGCCAAGCATTTGATTGCGACTTGACCGGCTTGAACGTGTCATCAGAGACAGTGAAAGCCGTGACCAGAGCAAGTATCCAAAAGTTGGGTAGTATTTACTGGCATGTGTTGGCGGGGCAGACAGTATGGCCGGTAAGGGCCGCCGTACAATATCGTGTGCCTTTGATTATTTGGGGTGCGCATCAAGGGATTGATCAGGTTGGTATGTTCTCTCATCTGCAAAAGGTAGAGATGACGCGCAAATATCGAAAAGATCATGATTTGATGGGGGTCGAAATTTCTGATCTCGCCGCTGACACGTCTGACCTTTTGAACTACAACACCCGCCCTTTCACATATCCGGATGATGAGGAGCTCGAAGCAATTGGGGTGCGGGGAATATATCTCAATAACTTCTTGCGTTGGGATACCAAGTCGCAGAATGAGTTGATGATCAAGATATTTGGCTATGAGACCGCGCCCCAGAAAAGGACATTCGATACTTATAGCGACACCGACTCATACCACTACTCTGGGCTACACGATCTTATCAAATACCGGAAGTTTGGCTACGGCAAGGTGACTGACCACGCTAGCCGTGAAATCAGATTGCGCAGGATGACCAGAGAACAGGGGCTGGAATTGGTGCGTCTGCATCAATCAGATGAGGTGCCTGAAGACACATCAATCTTCTGTGATTGGTTGGGGATGCCGGAAGCTGAACTTTTCGAGCATGTGAATGCGCTTCGAGACCCTAAGGCTTGGGCGTTCGAGGACGGAAAATGGTCTTTGAAAAGCTCAGTACTGGACGCCGAATTTGATCAACGTGCCCAGCTTTCACAGCTTGAGAGTTGGACCGATTTTGTCAAGACCGGTTCACGGAAACCAGACAATAACCCGAATAGTTATGTTTTGATCGGCAAAGGATATGTCGAAGGTTTCGGGCCAGAGTCTCCTGTGGCAAGTTCTGTACTGCCAGACAGCTGTTTTGGAAGTCATAAGCCAAGCATATCCGCACTGGAGGACATTCAGTGAAGTATTGCAAAAACTGTGTGGAGCCCGATACGCGTCCGGGACAGGTCTTCACAGAAGATGGTCTCTGCACGCCTTGCGCATATTCTCTCTCGTATGACGCTGCGGAGTGGGACCGACGCCGGGCCGAGCTTGCCAAGATCGTTGAGTGGGCAAAGAGTAGACGATCTCCAATGGGATATGATTGTATTGTGGGGGTGAGTGGCGGAAAGGATAGCACTCGGCTTGCATACTTTGCGCGCGAGGTTGGAATGAACCCGTTGTTGGTTTCATTCGTCTATCCGCCAATGCAGCAAACAGATTTGGGTGCATGCAATCTGACTAATCTCATCCACAAAGGGTTTGACGTCATAACGGTTCAGCCCTCACCGGAGGTCTTTCGCCGGGCGATCAAGCATTCATTCGTCAAGCTTGGGAACTGGGTAAATCCTTCGGATTTGGCTCTTTACGCAAGTATTCCACGCACTGCACTGCAAAATAACATTCCATTGGCCTGTGCAGGAGAGAACCCATTTGTCACCGTCGGTAGTGGAAGTGGATCGCGTGATGGAGATGCAACAAACGTTGTCTCTATGAACACTCTGCGCGGTGGTGATATTTCGCCGTATTTGGATGACTATAATACGGAAGAAAAAATGTTCTTGTTCAGGTTTCCTGAAAAAGAACGCATTCTAAAAAATGATCTGAAACTAATTTATCTGGGCTACTACATCGAAGATTATGATCAGGAAAACAATGCTCGTTTTGCTGTCGAACGTGGCATGAAAGTGCGCGAAGGGAAAGATGCAGATCCTGCGCGGACGGGGTTCCTTCACAACCACACAATGCTTGATGAGGATTTTGTTATCGTCAACCAGTTTGTAAAGTATCTCAAATTAGGCTTTGGGCAAACGGCTCAGCAGGTTGCACTTGATATCCGTGCGGGACGTCTTACCCGTGATGAGGGCATTGAACTTTGTCGTAAGTTCGACGGCAAGTGTGACATCGATTATATTCGAAGGTTCTGCAAATTCATTGATATGCCAGAGGAGGAGTTTTGGGACTTGGTTGAAGGTTTTCGAAATAGAGATATCTGGGAGATTCGCGATAATAATTGGCATTTAAAGGAAAAGTTGGAGACGTCTTGGGAGATGGCTCAGAGACTTGACTCTGCATAGCAGGTAGCTTGGAGTTTAACCCAGTTAGAATACGTGTAATTGATCGTTGAAACTTGGTAAACCCAGTCGAAAACAGAGTTACCAGCTAACTTGGTTTAATCTTGGCGATCAAGATGAGGTGCTATTTTCCTGCTGGGGCGTGCTTTCTTTTAAGTACTCTAAGGACAGAAATAAGACGAGATCACTGTTGGGTACGCAAGATGTGCCGAAAATTTCCCCCTATATGGTTAGGTTTTCGAAACTAGGCGCTGCGAAAATTGGGCCTAACCTCTAGTTTGACAGCAAGCTGTTTGACATTGAAGCATGCACATAATCGTTTGCGCGGAGGTTCTTGTAAGTGTGGTACTGCGTGCTGCTTGATTGTGACCATGCACGCAAGGTTAGGATTTCAGTTCTAATCTGACCTCTGGTCTCGTTCATTAGGCGCATTAATCCCGGATAAAGCCCGAACTGTTGCGAGTCATCCTGATGGATGAGTCCTTTCTGCCAATCAGGATACCCGAAATAGAAACCGGAGTAGCGTGCTGCATACTCCTTAGCTTTCTTTGTATCGACTTCAGTCCACCAAGCTCTCGTTAGTGTTGTCAGGTAACCGCTGCGCGAGCCTGGTTCGATAACAAAGCCATGTTCTCCGTACCAAGCCTTCTCTGCAACTAAAACCGGTGTTCCGTGGCAGGTGGCCTCAAGTCCTATTGATCCGCACGCAGTAATGATCCCGGTTGATTTCTTTATAACAGTCATGCTGTTGATATGGGATGGGCAACTTTTTATGTGAACTAGGTCAAGTGCCTTAACCATTGAACGGACAGACTCGTTTTCAGTTACGCCATACCGTTCGTCAAGGGGATGCGCTCGTATCAACCAATTTACGTTTTTCTGTTCGCGGATGACGGTAAAGGTTGCTTCTATCCAGTCGTAAAAGTCTCTGAATCTTTCCAGGCCAAGACTGTGTGGAAAATCAAACCAGTTCTGCATATAAATCGAGATAAGCGGTTTGTCGCTTGTCCAGTTGCAAGCGCTCAACATTTCTTCGTACTGCAGATCACTGTTCTCACCAGTATAAGCAAGCGCGGAAGCTATATCTCCCGCTTGCCCTGCAAATCGTTCTGCGAGATATTCGGTTCCATTTCGGATAAGATTGGTTTTTTGTTGTGTACTGCTGTTATCGAGTTCTGACCGTGTTGGCGGAGCAATGCAGCGCAAAAACGTCTCAACTGAGTTCACTTTCTGAAAACGTTGTCCACCGAAGTCACCATACAATATATACACTTGTTTATTGAGTTGCAGGCCATGCCATGCGAGAGGCGCCGCAATCTCCCCGATATTATGGCTACATATCACAATGTCAGAATCGCTGGATTCAAGCGCTTTACGGGTTGCAATCAATGATTGTAGACAGGTGATCAAAAGCTCTTTGAAGCCATGTCGTCGATGATCAACGAAGCCGGTTTTTTGCGCTTTGAGCAAAGTATCGTAGAACACGGTTCCGGGGAAATCGAATGGTAATTTCCATTCTACAATATCGTTTGGAGAGGTCGTCTTTGCGATCAGATCGTTCGCCAGTTCGGTCACGTCTTTCACAGGAGGCATCAACTGCTTGTGATGCTTTTTGTTTGAGATCCCGAATGCTTTTAACGTACTGGAAATCTCTCGGTGTCTAAAATATCCAATGTAACCAACAGATGACGTGAGCTCGATATTTAAGGCGGAAACAAGAAGTGATGTCCTGTACCAGAAATGTGGGTTTTCCCAAGTGCAATCAATGAATGCAGATATATTCGGTTTTGAGTTCGGTCTCGTCTCGTCAATGAGATCTAGCAGCGCCGAATCGAACTGTATTCGATCCTTCATTATTCTTTTACGCTGTAGTTCGGATTGAAATTTTCCAACAGTCTTCTTGAGATTATTTAACAATTTCATTACTACTATTTTCTTACTTAAAGTTTTTAAATTACTTTTCGAAACCACTGAATATCGTCTTTTTCGTGGGCTGGTTGAAAGCCGTTCTTGAGCAAAACCTTAATTGATCCTGTGTTCCGTGTGTCGGCACCGGCTTCCAGCAGTTTGATGGTTTGCAGTTCTCGCGACATCTCAACCATTTTTTTGACGACGAAGCTAGCAATTCCTTTACCCCAAAGTGTCTTCTCCCCGATCAGGTATCTTACTTCTGCAGAATCCCGTTCTGGATTGATGTTGCCAAGTTCCACCATGCCAATGTGAGCACGGGCAAAAAAAATTCCGAACAGTTTTGAACTGGGGTCGTTCAGTTTTCGGGTTAGAAACTCGCGTTGACTGTCTAAGGTGTGCATCTGATTTCTTTGATTTGAAAACCGGACGACTTCAATGTCATTTAACCAATCTACCCATTTTTGACTGAGTAAACTCATCGTCGCGGGTTTTAGCCGAATCTGGTCGATAGTTTCCATCAGTTTACCAACATAGTAGATGCTTGCTTAGGGGCTTTTTGGTTAGTAATAATTCAGATCGTTAGATTGCGATGAGTTTGAGTTAAGTTTAGGTCAGTACACATACCATGATTAAAACAGCAGTGACCATACAGGCAAGGATGACGTCAACGCGATTGCCAGGGAAAATTCTGAAACCTGCGATGGGGCGTCCGTTGCTAGAGTTCATGGTTGAGAGGCTGCGTCGAATAAGTGCTTCCGACGAGATTATCTTGTGTACGACGCATAACGACACAGACGATGTTTTGGTGGAGTATGCAGAACAGTGGGGGATCCTTTGTTATAGAGGAAGCGAGAATGACGTCATGTCGCGCGTTCTTGGTGCCGCCGAGCACTACGACGTTGAAACCATCATTGAGACGACAAGCGACTGCCCACTGATAGATCCAGAAATCTGCAACCAAGTATATGAAGAATACATCTCAGATGGGGCGGATTATTGCTCAAACGTTTATAAACGTTGCTACCCCATCGGAATGGATGTTCAGATTTTCTCAACGAAAATCTTGGCTGATGCCTTCTCTCGTACTAACGATCCAGAAGAACGCGAACATGTTAGTCTGTTCATCTATCGTCACCCTGAACTCTATGATCTTCGGTGGATTGAAGCGCCAGAGCATCAGTTTGACCCAAAATTGCGATTAACGCTTGATACACCAGAAGACTATCAGGTGATCAGTCGTATTTTCGAGAGTTTGTATCCGCATCACCCTGAATTCACATTGGATGATGTACTGAACTATCTGAGCAAAAATCAATGGCTTCGAGATATCAACAACGACGTTCAACATAAGTGGGTGAAGTATTGATATCTGTCGGAATTGTTGGTTGTGGTGAGATAGCGTTTGGTTACGGTAATCCTAACCAACCTGATTTTGGCCCGAGTATAGGATCTTTGGATCATGCCAGCGCAATTCGAGAAGTAGGAGGGTTCGACGTTGTTGCTTGCGTTGATCCATCCTCCGAGAAATTGGCACGCGCGAAAACAGTTTTTCCAATGGCATGCCTTTATAGAACTTTGCAAGATTTCAGAGATGCCAAGGTTGAAGTAGACATGTTGGTCATTTCCAGTCCAACCGAGTATCACGAAGAAGCGCTTGAACTTGCTATCTCTCAACATATCCAGGCAGTTTTCTGTGAGAAACCAATAACTGACGATCCGCAAGCAAGTACAAGACTTGTTGATAAAGCAACGGCAGAAGGCATAACCATTTCGGTTAATTTTCTGCGGCTTTGGGATGATAGTATGGCTGAGCTGCGTTCTAGGATTATGTCAGGCGAATTTGGAGAACTTCAGGCCGGGACAGGTGTTTTTGTCAAAGACATTACGCACAACGGACCCCACATGATTGCGCTCCTTTCGGACCTTCTTGGGCCCGTGGTGATTAATGAAGAGGTCACCTGTGCGTTTACCCGATTGAATGGCGAAGGAAACCAGGGAGCTTGTGCTAGCCTTTCAGTTGCTGGCGCCAACGTTACTTTGAACAAACTTGACCACGAGCTGTACAATTTCTTTGAGATTGAATTGCATTTTGAAAAGGTGGTACTGCGCCTAGAGGATGGCTGCAGGCGAATTGTATTAAGAAAACCCGTTCCTCATCCCGAATATACCAAGCTCCTCTATCCGGAGGATATATCAGTGTTCAACGGCAATCAGAGAATGGCTCTTGCAAATGCTTGGCGTGAATGGCAGGCATTTTTTGAACATGGAACTCTGATGCGACGTGACATAAATTGGATGCTAAGTCAGGAAATGATTTGCCATCAAATTAAAGCGATGATGGTTGAGAAGAATGGTGATGATGCTTTAACCAAAGGAATTTCTTGAATGTCGAAGCTCGCGATTAAAGGTGGAAATCCGGTACGAACCAATCTTTTTCCCTCATACAACGTCATCGGTGATAGCGAGATTTCAGCAGTTACCGACGTTATGAAGAGCGGGATTTTGTCGCGTTATCTGGGGACTTGGCACAAAGATTTCTTCGGGGGGCCAAAGGTTCAAGAATTTGAAGCCAATTGGTCGAAGCTTTTTGACAGCAAATATTCGATTTCCATGAACTCGGCGACGAGCGGTTTGTATGCAGCTTGTGCTGCCGCGGGGTTTAGCCCAGGGGATGAGGTGATTGTTTCACCTTATACAATGTCTGCCTCTGCGATGGCCCCGGTTGTATGTGGTGCGAACCCGGTATTTGCAGATGTTGATCCGGAAACTTTCTGTATATCAGCTGATACAATCGAAGCTCGGCTGACAGATAGAACAAAAGGCATCATAGTTGTTCATATCTTCGGTGGCCCGGCCAACATGGAACCTATCATGAAGCTTGCCAAGTCTCGTGGTCTTGTTGTGATCGAGGATTGTGCTCAGTCCCCTATGGGTGAATACAAAGGCAAAAAGCTTGGTACTTTGGGAGACATCGGAATATTCAGCCTAAATTATCACAAACACATCCATACAGGAGAGGGGGCCGTTGTCGTTACTCAGGACGACCGCTTTGCTGATCGTTTGATGCTGATCCGGAACCATGCAGAAGCAGTTGTCGACGCCAAGTCAAAAGATCAAAACATAGAATACAATGGAGATTTGGTTGGGTTTAACTATCGTTTAGGCGAAATTGAAGCCGCTATTGGCAATAGCTTGATACAAAGGATCGACGATCTGATTTGCAGTCGTATTGAGAATGTACAATATCTAGAGAGTAAGCTTTCTGGTTCAGATTGCCTCTCCTTCCTCAAGGTGGATTCAGATAACCGCCATTGCTACTATGTGCATCCAATTACATATAATTCTGAATTATCAGGTGTCCACAGAAACACTTTTGTCGCTGCAATACGCGCGGAACTAGCTCCCTGTCGTCTTAGAGAAGCAGAGGGTGTTTTGTGCAGTGGTGGATATGTTCGCCCCCTCTATATGCAGTCATTTTATCAGAAACGTACGCATCCCGTTTTTAAAAATGCATCTCAAGTGGCGACTGAAAGCTATCAACCAGGTAGTGCGCCAAACTGCGAGAAAGCGTTTGGGGAGAGCCTAATCATCCATGAACTTATGAGGCCGGGTTTCTCCAAAGACGATTTGGACGATGTGGTCTTCGCGTTTGAGAAGGTCATGGAAAATATTGATGACCTCTATGGGGATTAAAAATCCGATGAACGCCGGTATGGGCCCTATTCTAATGGCAAGTCGAGATCCTGGTTCGGCGAACATGCTTGTCGGATTGCATTGGTTGTTGCACAAAAGCCAGAATGGGACCCTGCGAGAAAAATTCTTGCAAATCTTGAATGTTGACCAGAATGCCATACTGCGAATAAATGCGTGGGGACCTGCCGTCAAGGTATGGGAGCATTATGGCTGGGCGGCTCATGATGTCGGTGAGGTCGAAACAGATCAGGACCAAGAGTTTGCTTGGGCTTGTCAGTTGGTCGCAGTTTGCGCGCCATCCGTTCTAGTGACGGGACTAGATGATGTGGACGCGATCCGTACGCGTGCATTGTGGATGGCTGCAACGCAACAAGGTGTGCGGGTTGTCATTTTGGCAGATAACGATACTTATTTGTTAGAAAGATGTTTTGACCTTGATCGCCGTCGATTTGAGCCAGACATAATTGTGGTCTCCAATGAACGAGTGCGCGAGGGGTTCGAACTCGAAAACTTCCCCATGAAAAATGTTCATGTGTTGCCTAATTTGGCTCATGAGCGGATAAAAGCCGATGGAGAGGGTTTTAATGATCTTCGATCTGAGTGGGGTGCAACAACCGATCAAACATTGGTTCTGTTTGTTTCGCTAGTTGGCGCGGAAATGATTGAGAAGGGTAGAAAACCGCCGTTTGATGAGACTCAAATGCTGTATGATTTGCTCGCGTCGCTTGAAAAAAAACGCCTTTCTCTTCCAGCCGGACCTCATGTGTCGAAGCCGTTTTTGGTTGTTAGGCCGCACCCGAGAGAGAATATTTCCAAATTTGAATGGATGAAATCTGCCGAGTTTACGTTCCCGGTCATCGTTAGCAGTCAAGGGAGTCCCAAAGATGCAATCTATTCTTCAGACTGGGTCGTTGGCAGAAAAAGTGGCGTAGTTGATGAAGCAATATTGCGAGAGGCCCAAGTATACCTCCTGGCCGATTAGGCTTGGATGCCTTGTCTGATAGAAGTGGACTCAGCATTGCGACTATCATAGAACACCCAATAATTAACAGGCCAATTCTTCAGGGTACCTTTTGCATGACCTATGAGCTTAGAAAATTTGATAAAGATATTCCCTGCCTAGACAACCAAACTGTCTTGATTACTGGTGGTACGGGGTCGTTCGGAACACGTTTTGTGAAAGAACTGCTGGATCGTTTTAGCTTGAGAAGACTCATTGTGTTTTCACGCGATGAGCTGAAGCAATATGAAATGGCGCGGGTCTTTCCTAATAGCACCTATCCATGCATGAGGTACTTTATCGGTGACGTAAGGGACTGTGAGCGCTTGCGCATGGCTATGCGGGGGGTCGACATCGTAATCCACGCAGCAGCGATGAAGCATGTCACTGCCGCAGAGTACAATCCGTTTGAGTGCATACATACGAATGTCATTGGTGCGGAGAACGTCGTCAAGGCAAGTATAGATGCTGGGGTCAAGCAAGTGATTGCTCTCTCTACCGACAAGGCCGCAAGCCCTGCGAACCTTTACGGTGCGAGCAAGCTTGCATCAGATAAGATATTTGTGGCTGCAAACAACCTTGCAGGAGAAAGCGGCCCTATTTTTAGTGTGGTACGTTACGGCAATGTTGTCGGTTCAAGAGGTAGTGTTGTTCCACTCTTCAAAAGTTTGATTGAGAACAATGCCAAGACTTTGCCTATTACTCATCCTGAGATGACACGGTTCTGGATCACGCTTGAGCAAGGCGTGAATTTTGTTCTGTCCTGTTTAGGGCAAATGAACGGTGGGGAAATATTTGTTCCGAAAATCGCAAGTATGAAGATGGTCGACCTAGCAAAGGCTCTTGCTCCTGAAATGCCGATCAGCATTATAGGAATTAGGCCTGGAGAGAAACTGCATGAAGTTATGGTAACTGAAGACGATGCCCGGCATACAGTTGAAAGCGACGACCGTTATGCGGTTCTTCCTGACATGGATATGTGGCGTGAAAGTTCTGCTTCTGGCTTGCCTGAAGGGTATCGAAAAGTGGGCGACGACTTCAATTATTCAAGCGATAGCAATACGGAATGGCTAGATCCCAAAGGTTTGATGAGTATGATCGGTTAACAAACTCGAACCATCATGGTCGCTTTTGGGCGGAAATACGCTGTCATTGTTGGGGTTTCGAATAAACGCAGGGCAATAACATGTTAAGGCTGGCGAAAGACTTTATTCACGATTTCCTTGAAAACCGCAGCTTCGATAAATACGGGACTGCAATTGGTTGGCAAAATGCTGCTGTGTATGATGAGTACCATCAGAAATGCAAGGCAGCTTACCAACATTCGAGCTCGCCAGAATGGTCAGAGCTTGCATTGGAGTTCCATGACAAAGGTATAGTATCAATCCAGAACGATGAGACGATTGCAGTAGGCAAAGTCATCATGCAGGCGCTGGAGAAGTACCGTGAAGTGACAGAAAAATGGAGCAGCGGTAGTACGGCCAACATTGAAAACTACAACGGAAACATTTTGTTGGATTTTCCAGAGTTGCGCCCCTTGTTCGAAGGCACCCTAAAGCACGCTCTGGAGGCTATCTACAGCAGCCACTATAAATTGCTGTATGCGGTGATGATGTATAGTCACCGACAGCAAGAAAGTGCGGTCGCTTCCCAGCTTTGGCATAGCGATGCTGGGCCTGGATCATGCATCAATGTGATGTTTTTGCCTCATGGTGTAACGAAAGAGAGCGGTGCACTTCAAGCTGTACACTGGGGACACACCAAAACTTTACTTCGTGGCGCGAGAAAATATCAACGCGAACATGTTAGAAAACCTGGTGGCGTTACTGAACCTGCTGCGATTCGCCGTCTGAAGTGTGAGTATTACGAAAAACGAATTGCTGCTGACTTTAAAGGTGAAGTTTCGCAGCCGGAAGGTGAAGGCGGGATGCTTGTACTTTTCCGGAACAATTGCATACATCGCGGCGGATATCCGGCTGCTGGGCACGAAAGATATGCGTATATTTTCCATATGTATCCCAGCATCACGAGCCCAGATATCGAAGATTATTTCAATGTAGGTCGTCCCAAAAAGGTTCCTTATCCAAAAGATCCAGCTTTCTGAAGTTATTTTGAGTGCTAGGTGCTGATTGACGGATCGCTTGGTCAGAAATCAATACATGCCAGTATGGCAATAATACTTATTCAAGGGAGGTCGGCATTGTTCCGCCGTCAGAGTTTCTTACGTCAATTCGCTTCTGCTTTGTATCGTGCCTTGCGGCATCCCGCGAAGAGCCCTTCAGACCACAGATTGTTTGCGCGGCTGATGATGAAGCCCCGCATTTTTGGCATCTACGGTTTAATTGTCCAGTCATGTGACCGGCAGAGAATCAAAAGTACTCCGCTACCTGATGCTAGCGATCAGTCTGCTGCTGCTCGCGCCATACGGCATAACGTCACGCAGATTTTGAATAAGTTTGTTACGACATCTCGGCGTGTTGAACCGATTTATCAAATTGCAACAACGCCATGGCGGGATTTAAAGGATGAAAAACTTCTGATCATTGGTTGTCGGAACGTCCTTGAATTACATCAAGCGAAGTTCGCAGGCTTCAACTGGGACAATATTTCTGGACTTGATCTGTTTTCCATTAACCCGAAGATCATGTCGATGAATATGGAAGACATGAACGGAATTAATGACGCTTCATTTGACGTCGTGACGATGGTCAACACTCTTGAATACAGCCTTAAACCAACGCAAGTGTTCGATGAGGTAAATAGAATACTTCGTCCGGGGGGGCGGTTTGTTTTTACTTATGGAAGGCATATGGAAGAAAAGGCTGTTGTTTCTCCTGCGTCGGGTGAAGAGTTTGTCGATGAACCTCATTACTATCCAGTTGCCAAGCACGTGAAGTACTTGCATGATATCGGAATGAAACTATTTTGGCATGACGAGATTTCCAAGGAAAATTCAGTTGGCCTGATGCAGGCAAATCATCGCCTTGGCTTTATAAAACAGGCCGCCTTACTCGATCCTCCGTTTTGATCAACAATAGCCAATGTCACTTATTGTCCGATTGTGTGACATTGGCGATCATTTCAGCCACAAGGGAATAGCCTGCATCGTTGAAGTGGGAGCCCGGATACCAGTAAAATGCTTCTGGGCCTCCAAGTTCAAATTGTCTCGTTTTCACATCGATGATGTTGATTCCCGCTGCCTGCGCTAGATCGGTAACTATGTTATGCATCCAACTGTCTTCGGCAGGCGCGGATGGGTCAAAAAGGTCGCAGCTTGTATCCCATGCAGGCAGGTAAACCACATGCAATTGACCACCCCAAGAAGAAACTTCACGGTCTGCTTCAACGAAAATGTCGTTCAGAAGCGAGAAGTTTTGATTTGTTTTGGGGCATGACACGAGGCCTAAAGCTGTCCTCAGACGTATCAGTTTGAGAGTATCCTTGGCCGAGAAAGAAGGTGTCTTCATGTCTAACTCCGACTCCTTCAATTGATCAAATTGCTCTGCGATAAATACACGAAGAGCTTGGTCTATCTGTGACTGTTTTGAGGCAAGCTTGTTGGAGAAACCGGGTTTTAGGTATGCAAGAAGTTTGCTGTTCTGTTCTTCAATGATCATGTTCGTGTGCATGTCATTGCCTTCATAGAAAAACCAGAACACGTGCTTCGGCGTCTTTGCTGCAACATACTCTTTCAGCAGAGCGAGTTGAATAAGTGGACCTGTGCCACCGACCCCGAAACTTTGTGTGGGAATACTTTTATTGTTCAGCTGAGCCTGTGCGGAAGATTCAGGTTGCACACACGCGCCTTGGGCAAATGAATCTCCCAGAAGTGCTACATCAAGTGGTTCATCTTCATTGGGATAGTATGAAGTATTATTAAATCCAAAGTTGTCACTTTGGAAGACAAGCCACTTCCCACTTTCATTGCAGTAAACCGACTTGCTGTTGGCTACATTTGTCAGAGGCAGGGTTGGTGTCCCGTCAATAGAGATACCGTCAGGCAGGCCATTCAGCAAAAAGGTGGTCGGGCTGAAAGTCGGCCAAGCATCCAAACCGTCTTTTCGTAAATCATCAATAACCTGAGATGTAGTTCTTTCGTCAAACTGTCTACCTGCTTGCGCGGCATGACTTGATATATTAGCCGATCTAGCTTGGATTTTATTGTAAGGATCTGTTTGTGAATAAAGAAACAACTCAAATCCAATTAGGAAAATACCCATTGTGACAAGCGTGATCGCTGAATAATCCCTGAGCCGCTTTATAAGGCATCCGAGAGCCGATATAGCTAGCAATATGATGGGAAATCCCAAATAAATTGAAATGTATTTAGGGCTTACAAGATATGTCTCACTTGAGACGCACAGAAAGACCACGGCTGCCAAGGAAAGCAGCAGGCCGGAAAGATTAATTATGAAGTACATACTTATACCAACTAAGGTCAGAAAGCTTGAACGGTGTGATTATTGCGCTGCAACTGTGGCCTGTTTTTCCTCGACAAGCTCAGGGTTGCGCAAAAGGCGTTTCAGGTTTACCCGTGTCAGTAGGCGGGTCAACCCGGTAAGCTCCGTACCATACGTGTTCAAATACCACTGAGCCATCTGCTTTTGCTTTTCGTCTTGAACAAATCGGACAGTTCGGCGCGGGCCCGGGGCGATGATGGACCCAAACTGGTTGTTCTCGATAACCTGTTCGAAGTCATAATGGAAATCATGTGCCGGCGTTGCCGCAGCTCCATCAAGTACATCAATGGCGTAGTTGGTGCACCAAACCATTAGCTCATCGATGAACTGTTTCTGAGGGCTGTTCAAGGAACCTAGCTTGTCGGACAAAAGGGTCTCGACGGCGTCGCCCATAATCATGCCAATTTCTTTGAAAGCTTGAATTATGGCCATCGATTTATGACGATAAAGAACGTTGTTACCGACTTCACCATCAATATACTTCTGAACGTCCGTTGGTGAATTAAGAGCTTCAGCTAGATTGTCCTGATTCTCCCACAGTTCAGAGCGGGTCTCAGCTCGGAAGCTATCAATGATGGTTTTTAGCTTCGCGGGAATGGTCGATTGACGATTGTATATATGTTCAATGACTTCGAACATTCCAACGCCATTGTCATTCAACAGTTTCCGGGCAAGCGCAAAGTATCCGTCGTTGTTAATAAGCACGATTAAGAGGCTGTACACGCGGCATTCAACATATTCGTCAAACGACATGGTGTTGGTTTCTACAACGACTTCTTAAATTTCGCCTTCAGCAAAGCTGTTACCAGCGATGTCAAAAATACCAAAACAGCGTGGAATAGCACGATACTTTGTAACAAGGCCAAATTTTTCACGGGTTTCTGCGTCGTCTAGCTCTGAGCCAGGCAACAGCATCAAGGTATATACTTCTACCTTGGTAAAGCCGGCATCAAGTAATCGTGAAACGGTGTTCTTGAACTTTTCAACTGTATCGCCTGGAAGCCCGAGAATGACTTCACTGTAGGTCAAGGCACCTGCTTTTCCGCCTTCAATTGCAACTTGCATAATATCGTCAGCAGAGACGTTCTTACGCTTAATGTTGGCCAGCACGTCTCCATCCAGCGACTGAACCGAGCCGGAAAGGCGCATGGCACCCCGCAGTCGTCTTGCAGCCTCAATGATTCGGTGCTTTTGGTTTTTGCCCGTGGCGACACTTACATGTTGTGGCCAGTTGTACTGGTCTTGGCATTTAGCGATTTCATCACAAATCTCCAAATCGCCATTATACATCCCGAAATTCGAATCCGCGATAAACAGGTCAGCTCGTTTTCCCTCGGCCACACGCGGTGCCATTTGCCTCCCGATGTAGTCAAGCTCGGCAAATATGCGCTCGTGCCCTTTGTTGCGAACTTTGTTGTAGTAGAGGGTGCCTTCTACACAAAAAGTACAAGAAAACGGACATCCTCGGTTTGTTTGAATGATAGGCATAAAGCCATCATCAATGAACTCGTCCATATCGCCATTCAGGTACGGAGATGGAATTTCGTCAAGGTCTTTGAGCCTTGCACTTGGCGGGGCGAGATAAAATTTCCCGGCCTCTCTGTCAAGCCAGTGCACTGATTCAATCAGTTCAGTCGGACGGTTGTCTGGATCTTCAAGCAGATGTCCGATTAGGCTTGCAAAACCGACTTCACCTTCTTTGATGATGAAATAATCCATTTCATCATGTTCGCGCAGATATTGTTCCTGTTCGGAGCGAGGAAGTGGATAATGTGGCCCGCCATAGACAATCTTAACTTCCGGGTGCTGAGACTTGATGCGCCGTGCAAAGGCCCATGAAAGGCGTGCGTTCCAAGAATAGTTCGAAAAACCAATCAGGTCTGGTTTTCTGTCGTCAAACGCCTTAGAAAACTTTTCCGGTTGTTTGAAGACATGACATTCGATGGCCTCGCCGTGCATTTTCTTTGCGTAGGTCGCAATTCCTCCTATCGCCGATGGGGCAATTTCAGACTGAAGGCCTTGTTGCGTGTACGTAAAATCGACAATGAAAATCACAAAAGGATGCTTCATGCTTTGATTAGCCCCAATTTGGTGTCGTCAAATAGTTGATTGTTTATGCAACCTAGCGGTTTATACCAGTTAACATAAAGAATTGTTAGAGGACTTTAGCTTTTTTATCAGTTTAAGATGAGTTTCGTTATACAGGTTAAATGTGCCAAATGATCTGTTGAGTTTCGATGATAATTTAATCGTAGCCGATACATCGTCATAGCAATGATTTTCGCGATGTGAATTGTTCGTTGCACTGCTGTGTAGTGCATCATTGAGTGTTGAGATGAAGACTATTAAAGACTATCGCAAAAATAATTTTGTAAATAGTTGGCGGCTCGGTGTTGGTTTAATGACACCAAGAGAGCGGAAGTTGATGTTTGCGCTTTTCTTTGTTGTGCTGGCCGCGGGCTGTCTCGAGATGATTGCTGTGTACTCAATTGCTCCTTTTTTTAAATTTATCCTCTCTGGTGGGGATATGGGGAGCATGCCAGAAATCCTCGATAGATTATTAAAGAATGTTGATCAAGAGCTGCTGATTTGGATTTATGCGGGCATACCCGCAGTACTTCTTTTATTTTCTTTTCTCTCAAGCGTACTTATGTCTTGGCTCGTTCTAAAATTTGGTATTGGGCGTTGGCAAAGAATTTCTAGGCACATTGTCTATCTTATTCAAAATGTAGATGTTGGTTGGCATTCTAAAGTAAATGCAAGCGAAGTCGTGAGGGTATGTTTTCAAGACACCCAGTATTTTGCTAGGGATTTCGTTATTTTTACGATGACTTCATTGTCAGATATTGTTGTTATTTTATTTCTTGTGTTTATTTTGTGTTTCACTATTCCATGGCAGGGGATCGTCTTTTTCGCCGTGATCGGTAGCGCTATTATTTCTATTGTTTTTATCTCACGACCTAGACTGACTTCTTACGCAGAAATCAGTCGTGAAAAAGCAAACGAAATGAATGTCAAATATGGTGAGTTGCTGCGGGGATACAAAGACATTCGCTATTCTCTTGAGCCGAAATGGTTTGATCAAAGTATTGATTTGACTGTTTTGACGGCAAGTCGCACCCATATGAAGCTCAATCTGTGGGCAAAAGTGCCTCCACAGTTTATTAACTTTCTGAGCCAGTTCAGTCTGTTGATGATTGTGCTCATCATGTACGGGGCAGGAATGCCTTTGGCTGAAATTGCAGCGAATGTTGCCATTCTTGGGATTGTCGCCTCTCGAGCGCTGCCTGTCGCAAACCGGCTTGCGGTTAACCTTGGCAAATACTGGCAAGTTCACCCATTCTTGCTTGGTTTAGCTGAGCTTCAGGATGACTTGACCAATTACCAAATCAAAAATTCTGGTATAGAAGGGGTCTCTTGTCGGGAAATGGCTTGGCAAAAGGTTTCTTTGGAATTGGAGCGTCTCTCAATCGGTGGGACGGACCGGGCTAGTTTACGGAACATTAGTATAGAGCTGGAAAAAGGTGGGCTCTATGGTTTGGTTGGTCCCTCAGGCGGCGGAAAGACTTCATTAATAGATGTTTTGATGGGGTTGAGTAACGCTTCGCCAGACACGGTGTGGCTTGATAAGAGGCCGCTTTCTGAGCTTAATGCCTCTAGTTATCGAGAATGCATCTCATATGTGCCGCAATCTCCTTTTTTGGTGGATGGGAGCATTTTGCAGAACGTTGCGTTTGGGGTTCGCTACAAGGATATCGATCTCAATCTCGTAAACGATTGCCTTTGCAAGGCAGGTTTATCCTCTCTCGTGGCGAGTTTACCGGACGGCGTGCAGACAAGTGTAGGTGATTATGGTGGTCGTTTTTCCGGAGGTCAGCGCCAACGAATTGCGATTGCGCGTGCCTTGTATAAAAAACCAAAAATGCTGCTGTTGGACGAAGCGACGAGTGCTTTAGACGGGCAAATGGAAAATATGATGCGTGCCTTGTTTGAGGGACTGTCAAGAGACATGATCGTTCTGATGATTTCCCATCGGTACGGTGTTTTAGAGAACGCAAAAAAGATTTTTGTTTTGGATCATGGTGAAGTGGTTGAGCAGGGAACTTACTCTCAGCTTCTAACAAAACAGGGCGTCTTTTCTGGACTTATCTCAGTTCGAAGCGAGACTCTCTGAAGCCACAGGATAAAATTGAATGAAGAAAACATTTAAGATTGCTCACCGTGTCGTTGGCGGTGACGCGCCATGTTTGTTCATTGCAGAAGCAGGTGTCGCGCATTTTGGTGACATGGGTATGGCCCGTGATCTCGTTGATCTGGCGGCAGAGGGCAATTCCGATGTCTTCAAGATTCAGATCTTTGATGTCGATACTTTGTTGTCCGCCGAAGCTGAAGAATGGAAGGACAGGCTGCGTCCGAGAAATCTAACCCTAGATCAGGTCTTTGAACTCAAGGAGTTCGTTGAGTCAAAGGGTATGCTTTTCATGGCGACTGCACACGATCAATCAAGATTGTCTTGGTTAGAAGAACTAGACCTGCCTGCCATTAAGGTTGGATCGGGAGAGCTTGGCAATCACTGGTTTCTCAAGAAACTGGCCAAGCTTGGAAAACCAATGATCGTTTCCACAGGGATGTATACCGAGCAGGATGTTGTTGAGCTTCTTGAAGCACTTGAGAGCACTGGAAACGATGAACTGGCATTGCTTCATTGTGTGACAAGTTACCCAACCCCAGCAGGCGACGTTAACATCGCCGCGATGGATAGTCTCGCAAGGGTTTTTAGTGGACCTGTCGGCTATTCCGACCATACCGAAGATCACTTGGCGGTTCTCGGAGCTGTAGCGCGCGGCGCTAAGATAATTGAAAAACACATAACCATTCTAAGAGACATTCCGAATGCGCAGGATTGGAAGGTTTCGGCTGGACCGGAGGACCTCGCTCAACTGGTCGATGACATTCGAAAAATGGAAACAATGATCGGGTCGGGCGTTAAGAAGCCTGCCGAATGCGAGGCTGGCGGGATGTCTTGGGCACTCAAATCGGTTGTTGCCGTCAGGCAGCTTCCCGCAGGCCACGTTTTGGCAGAAGCTGATATTACGACGAAGCGGCCGGCAGGTGGTATCCCGGCGGACCAAATGGAAAAACTTCTCGGTCGCGTTACGTCTCGCTGTTTCGCAAAAGATGAAAAAATAGACCTGACGGGTATTGAGTAGGTGCCTCAGATGCAACGAAAGATATGTTTTATCCTCACCACCAGAGGAAACTATGGCAAGACCCGTTCTATTCTACTGGCGTTGAAGCAGAAAACTAATGTGGAATTACAGATTGTTCTGGGTGGAGAGCTTTTGAATGCTGAATATGGTGGCGTCGGACAACAGATTATTGATGACGGTTTCTCAATAGCAGGAACTTTGGACTATATTGTCGGCCAGAAATCGCTAGAAAGTGTGGCATTGTCGGCTGCGAAAGCGTCAATGCTTGCCACGGAACTTTTCGAGAAATTGAAACCGGAATTGGTTTTTCTCGTGGCGGATCGATATGAGATACTAGCCTTCGCTCAGTCGGCTTTGTGCCTGAATATTCCGATTGCTCATCTCGAAGGAGGAGAGATATCGGGGTCAATCGATGAAAGAATTCGGCACGCTGTTTCCAAGCTATCTCATTTACACTTTCCTGCAAATACAGATGCGGCAGAACGGTTAGTTAAAATGGGGGAAGCCCCCGAGACCATTTACGCATTTGGAACACCAAGTCTGGACGTAATACGCGAATATGATTTAAACGATTCCGATGCGGTTCGCCGTTATTTGGCTACGCATGCCGTAGGAACCACTCCGGACTTGAAGAGCCGCTTTATTGTTGTGTCACACCATCCTGTGGTGACTGAGTATGGCGATGCAGCTTCTCAGTATGAAATATTGGTTGACGCGGTTCGGCAGGTGGGACTGCCCACCGTTTGGGTTAAGCCCAACGACGATGCGGGCGCTGCTGAGTTGGATGAGCACTTAGATGTTTTGATAAAATCAAATGCGTTTCCTGTGATTGCAACAGGTGGGTTGCCTCTTAACCTTTATGCAACGCTCTTGAATATGGCAGTGTGTTTGGTGGGGAATTCTTCCTCGGGAATTAGGGAAGCGTCTTGGTTGGGGGTTCCGGTCGTAAATGTCGGCACGCGTCAATTCAATCGCAAGCGGGGCGCAAATGTTCTTGATGTCGGTTTTGAACTTGAAACGCTCATAGCGGCGATCGCTGAGCAGGCCGAGAAGGGCAAGTTGAAACCCGACGAACTCTATGGAAATGGCTTTGCCGGTGAAAGCATCGCAAATGTTCTTGTTGGCAACTTACCCCCATTAAACAAAACTATTGTCTATTGATAGCGCGGAGTTGGTATGTCTTGTCTGGCGATAATCCCTGCAAGAGGCGGATCTAAGGGGGTTCCTGGGAAGAACAAACTTCCCATCGGAGGAGTGCCCTTGATTCAGCGTGCAATTAGGGCGTGCCTTGATAGTGGCGTGGTGGATCAGATCTTCGTCTCGACTGATGATACTGAGATCGCAGAATTAGCATTTGATATGGGAGTCAAGGTTCGCAATTTGCGCCCCAAGGAGCTTTCTGACGATCATGCAGACATTATACCCGTAATACAGCATGCTCTCGCAGAGGCAGAACAGGAAACAGGACGCAATTTTGAACGTTTGCTGTTCACGGACCCAACAACTCCGTTTCGAACAGCTGATACAATCAGGCGTGCTGTTCACCAGTTTGAAACAGGCAGCTATGGTTCGATCATTTCTGTCTGTCCTCTGGAGAGGAAACCAAACAACATCTTTACAAAAAGAAAAGACGGAACCCTGGATCGCTTGTTAAAGGGGGAGGGGTATGAGTTTATACGCCGTCAAGATATGCGGAACCTGTGTCGTTTAGCCAATGCTGTATATGTGACCTCAGTGGAAAATTTCCTTGAGAATTTATCGCTTGTAAGTGGGCCAATTGGTTATGTTGAAGTTTCGAACATAGAGGCAATTACCATAGACGAAGAGTTGGATTATTTCCTTGCAGAGCAAGTAAGTCTTCGTTATGGGGGGTAGTCTGTTTTTTTGCGATTTCCCGTGTTTGATTAGAAAGGTTTTTAGGTATGCGCATTTTGGTTCTTGGTGGTGATGGCTACCTGGGGTGGCCGACAGCGATGCACTTCTCTCAGCGAGGGGATGAGGTTTGCATCGTCGACAACTTTGCCAAGCGTCAATGGGAGATGGAAGAGGGCATCGAGCCACTCTGGAGCGTATCTACTCTACACCGCCGGGTGAAAACATGGGAAAATGTCTCAGGCAAAAAGATTGAGGTTAAGATCGGAGATCTTTGCAATCATCGATTTGTTTATGCTGTTTTCGAAGCTTTTAAACCTGATGCGATTGTTCATTACGGGGAGCAACCGTCAGCGCCTTACTCAATGCAAAGCCGTGAAGCCGCAGTTTATACCCAGCACAACAACGTCGTTGGCAACTTGAATGTCATGTTTGCCATGCAGAAGTTTGTTCCCAACGCGCACCTGATTAAGCTCGGTACAATGGGTGAGTATGGCACGCCTAACATTGATATTGAAGAAGGTTGGCTTGAGATAGAGCATAAAGGTCGTAAGGACCGTGTGCTCTATCCAAAGAAGCCGGGAAGCTATTATCACCTTTCAAAAGTACATGATTCTGCAAATCTTGAATTTGCTTGTCGTATTTGGGGTATGAAAGCTACCGACTTGAACCAAGGGGTCGTTTATGGTGTGGACACAGATCAGACCGTTCTGCACGATGATTTGAGAACATCTTTCCATTATGACGATATCTTCGGAACGGTTCTTAACCGCTTCTTATCACAGGCAGCCGTTGGCCGTAATCTGACTGTCTATGGAAATGGTACACAAACACGCGGTTTCCTGAACATCAAGGACACGATCGCTTGTGTTGCTTTGGCTGCTGATAATTCGCCTGAGCAGGGTGAATTTAGAATTTTCAACCAGTTTACTGAACAGTTCTCTGTTCTTGATTTGGCAACAAAGGTTCAGGCATCAGCGCTACGCGCAGGCTTGGACTGTAAGGTGGATTATTTGGCCAATCCACGTGTCGAACAAGAAAACCATTATTATAATGCGGTTCATACTGGACTGGTCGAACTCGGACTGCAGCCGACGCTGCTGACAGATGACGTCGTAGACGCTATGTTAGCAAACGTTTGCGCACAGAAAGACGCAGTAGACACCGATGTCTTCATTCCTCGGGTGAAGTGGAAGCAAAGCTAAGCCTAGCTGAAGCTGTTTCCAGGGTCATCTTGATGAAACGCAAAAAAATACTGATCTTCGTGGATCTTGACATGTTAGTACGTCACTTTATCAAAAGTGGCGTACTAAACGATTTGGAAGAAGACTTTGACGTCAAGTATGTCTTTCATCGTGATTCTTCGTCGGAAAAAAAATCTGTATACACAGATCCTTCTGTTCTGGGATTGAAGGACTGGTGTTGGTTCGATTTGCCTCGCACACGAGGCGGCAGTTGGGATCACTTATACACACCTGGCACCCTGTGGAATCTCCGGAAATCAGACTACTTTAAAGACCGGCTCGAACTGGCGTATTTGACACGTCAACCAAAATGGGTTGATAGATACAACTTCCTCGTGAAGTCGAAATTGTATCCGCTTTATAGTCTTGTCTTTAAAGCGTGCATGGGCGTTTACAAGCCCATGATTGACTTTCTTGATGAAGAAAAGCCTGACTTGATTATTCATCCCACCATTTTGCAAGGTATGTTCATTAATGACCTTCTTTTGGCGGCGCGACAAAAAGCAATCCCTTCTTTGCTGCTGATGAATAGTTGGGACAATCCATCTCAAAAGGCGGCTGTAACAGGGTTTCCTGATAAGCTGGCGGTTTGGGGACGCCAGACATATAACCATGCGCGTGATTATATGGGTATACCTGAAGATCGGCTGGAAATACTGGGCGCAGCGCAGTTTGACGTTTATCGGGATCCTGTTCAGGAAGACGATGATCTTTTGCGCGAAATGTTCGGTGTTCCAAAGGGAGTGCCGATTGTCCTTTATGGCGGGACAAGCAAAAGTGTTATTGAGTCGATGCATTTGGAGACGCTCGATAAAGCAATTGCCTCAGGTATCCTCCCAGAGTGTCATATTCTTTATCGTCCACACCCATGGAGAGGTCCGCTTCTGCCAGGTGAGAAAAGCTTTTATGATCTGGGTCTATCGCACGTGTCTCTCGACCCATTCATGAAAGATTACTACGATAGTCAGGTTCTAAATCAGACAAAGTATTCTGCCTTTGATCTTGCTGATTACAAAGTGACTGCTCGTTTGATGAAATTGATTGATGCGGTTGTTTCCCCTTTGTCTACAATTCTCCTCGAAGCGGTGATGCATGAAAAACCGGTTCAGATTTTGCATCCCAAGGAAGTCGCCGGTGATATGGCAAAGCTTGTTTCAGAGCTTGGCCCTAGGTTGGTGCATTTCGTAGATTTGAAGGGTGATGGTATTCTCGTCAGTGATACAACGGATCAGATGGTTGCAGGTGTGGCAAAACTTCTAAGTATCAAAGACCGACAGGACATAAAGCAGTCACTGCGAGAGACTGCGGCGTTTTTTGTCGACATGTCCGGGCCTAGATATGGCCAAGCGCTACGTCGTCTTGCCGCAAGCATGACCTCTGAGAAAAACAAGAAGAATTAAGGTTCTGAAATGAGCAAAATCGCAGTGACGGGCGGAGCAGGGCTGATTGGCTCCTATTTGGTTGATCAGCTTGTAGATGCAGGTGAACAGGTTGTCGTCGTCGACGATTTCAGCAAGGGCAAAAAAGAAAATCTTTCTCACGTTATTGGAAGATGTGAAGTTGTTGAAGGTGATCTTGAGGATGAAGGTTTTGCCGAGAAAGCCTTGTCAGGCTTAGATACCGTCTATCACTTGGCAAGCCGGGCGTATGGGATAGGGTATTCGGTAGCCAATCATCTTGATATGCTTGAACACAATGAGCGCATTACGAACAATGTTTTAAGGGCCGTAAGGAAGAATCAGATCGGCAAGCTATTGGTGACGTCTTCTTCATGTGTTCACCGCGACGATACGTCAGATACCGTCGCTGAGCTTCCGTTATTTGACGGAGAGCCCGAGATGGTTAACTGGGGTTATGGCTGGGCGAAGAGGTTTCTTGAACAAAAGGCGCTAATGTATGCGCGGGAAACCGGTGTCAAATTAACGATTGTACGCCCGTTCAATATTTACGGTGAACGCTATAACTGGGTCGGTAGCAAGAGTCAGGCGATCCCAATGCTGGTGAAGAGGGTTCTTGACGGTAATGACCCTGTTGTTATTTGGGGTTCAGGGAATCAGCGGCGTAACTACTTGCACGCAAGGGATTGTGCAACGTTAATGAGACATTTTCTGGAAGTCGGTTATACCTCGGGACCAGTCAATATCGGTCTTCGAGAGACAATCACGATGAATGGGCTCGTCGAAGCTATTTGCCGTGCCGCGGGCGTTTCACCTGCATTGGAACATGACCTGACCAAGCCAGAAGGACGTTTTGTAAAAAGTTCTGACGAAACCCTTTTGAGGTCTTTATTGCCAGATTTCGAGCCATCCGTTTCCATTCAAGAGGGGATGGCTTTAATGGTTGGCTGGTATCGGAAAACATTCATTGAATAGGCTAAACCCTGTGTCTGGGAATTCCGAAAATAGTTTTAGGAACGTAAGTTTTCTTTTCCCCCTTTCGGGGCGAAACGCCAGAATTGAGCAAATTTCTTCTGGGCAAGCGCCTTCTGAATTTTTCTACGGCGGTCTGGCATTCGAGAGGGAGAATGGCGCACTTGGTTATGTCGATTTGCGCAAGGACCCTGTCCAGTTCGTTCAGCGTGGTTTGTTGTTCTTTGAACGTTTGCGTAATCGATGGGCAAATTTTGGGTTAAGTAAGCAAAGGGTTGTTGCTTTCTCCGAGGATATTCCGCGTGATGAGATGGTTATCTCGTTTACGGATTCCGGCAGTTTGTCAATTGGCCGCTACCGGGAGAGTTTGTCGGGAAACCCTGTTCTGATCGGCGGCTTCCATGGTTTGTGTGATATCGCAGCAGAAGTCAGTCCTTGGGCGCGTGGTTGGGCAAAACGAGAAATTCGTAAGAGTTTGTCCGGATTGGATTATTGTTTTTTCTTTGGTGAGAAAGACAGAGAAGAAGCGATCAAGCTCTACGGTGTTGATCCGTCGCGCAGCCGTGTTTTTCCATTCGGTGTGGATTTAGCTTTTTGGCGTCCAGGTTTGGAAAGTGACAAAGGAAAAGATGATCTCATTTTCTCTGTTGGGTCAGATCCAAAGCGAGATTACCCATGTCTAATTGAGGCCCTTGGTGATAGACATAAAGCGCGCATTATAACCCGACTGCGGATTGATCCCAGCAGCATCAGTTCGAACGTAGAGCTGGTTTCCGGTTCGCTGCATGGCTCACAAATTACGGACCTTGTCTTACGTGATTTGTATTGGCGGTCGAAAATGGTTGTTGTTCCCGTAAGGAATGTTATCCAGCCGTCAGGGTACAGTGTCTCTCTGCAGGCTATGGCTTGCGGGAAACCAGTTATTATCTCAAGTATTGATGGCTTATGGGATCGGAAGATTCTTAAGCATGGAGAGAATTGTATCCTTGTGCCACCGGGAGACACAGCAGCCTTACGCGATGCAATCGAGCTTTTGGACAAAGACGATATGTTGAGGAACGACTTGGGCCGAGCTGCGCGAGAAACTGCTGTCAATCACTTCGGCCTTGAGCGGATGGATAATGCATTGCTTTCAATGGTTGAAGATCTGCGGTCGGTGTACCCCAAAGAAAACAGGGCGGCCTAATGGGACTGGGTGGCAATCTTATATGGACCGGCGTGTTTGATGCTATCCATGATCAGATGGGGCAAGTCGCGATAGCATGTGATACGCCGATGATAACTGATGTTTTGTCAGGGTATTGGTATCGCCGCGGCCGAAGCTATCAAAATGATCCAATATTCCTGAGCAATCCGGATATTGGTCATGTTGATGTCGTTCCCAAGGGAAAGATTTGCCATTTATTGGATGTTGCTTTCGAAAAACTGATTTCACCAAATAGCTTACGGCGTCGTTGGGAGAGCTTCGTTACATCGCGTACAATAAGTCATTGGAAAAACGCAGGGGCGCCACTTTTTGTCCATATCGATATGCGGAACCACTCATACGCGAAAGCTCAGACTAAGAAGAAAACCTATTGGAAGTCGGGCGGCTGCGCAGCTCATGTTATTGCTAGAACCTTTGGTGTATCTGTAAAAGTTCCAAAGTGTAAATTTTTCCCAACCGACAGCGAGAACCTGAAGATTAAAAGGCTTCTCGCGGCGCATTGTGTTTCCGAGCAGTTTGTCGCAATCGAGCCGGAAACCAACAGGGACTGGTTTGGCGATCTTCGGGCGTGGAAAATTGACCGCTGGCAAGCTCTTGTTTATCAGATCAATCTTCTATACCCAAATCTGGATATTGTTCAGCTTGGGGTCGGTGATCGAGAAGTGCTGACGGGCGTGACAGATCTCACAGGGAGGACTTCTTTCAGGGAAGCAGCATCATTGATTGCCCGTTCTCGCCTGTTTATCGGTACAGAGGGCGGCCTCATGCATTTAGCTGCTTCTATGGGGACGCCATCGGTAATACTTTGGGGGGGTATCACGCTTCCTGAGTTCGCAGGTTATCCGGATCAACACCATATTATTTGCCACTACGTAGACTGCGCTCCTTGTGGAAATTTAGGTTGGTGTGACTATGATCGTAAGTGCATGAACTCGATAGAAGTTGGCGAAGTTGTAGAAGCTGTACGCTCTGAGTTAAATTGATTTTTAAACTAGAACCTTTCGTCAGCAACCTTTAACGAGGGAATACTGAGGTCGTAAATGGGAAATAACTCTCAAAATATTCTAGTCGTTGCCGCCCATAGTGATGATGAGGCGTTGGGTTGTGGGGCAACAATTGCACGCCACGTGGCCCATGGAGACAATGTTGCTGTTATTTCGATGACAGATGGCGTTGGTGCCAGAGATTCTGGAGATTCAGAAATCCTTTCGCGCCGGGAAGCCGCAGAAAAGTCATCGCAAGTCCTTGGTTTCGAGTGGGCGGCTCAAGGTAACTTTCCTGACAATGCATTAGACACAGTGCCTCTAATTGACCTTATTAAGTTCATCGAAGCGGTAAAGAAAGAACGACAACCATCATTGGTTTATACGCATTCCTTTGCGGATTTGAACATAGATCACCGTCGGGTGTGCCAAGCGGTCTTGACCGCATTCCGCCCTCAGCCGGATGAAGTTTGTCAGGAAATTCGGTGTTTTGAGACTGTGTCTGCAACTGACTATGGGCAAAATTCCGGAGCCTGCGCATTTTCCCCGAATCTGTTTATAAATATTGAACCGTTTTGGATGAAAAAAGTTGCGGCTTTAGAGGCGTATCATCTCGAAATGCGCGAAGTTCCACATTCTAGATCCATCGAAGGTTTGGAAATTCTCGCAAAGTTACGAGGCTTTCAGAACGGCATTCCAATGGCAGAAGCGTTTGAGGTTCTAAGGAAAATCGAACGATGAAAAAATATGGTCTGGCTATTCAAAATGCCTTGGTTGAAGAGGCATTAGAAACAAAAGGACTTGTTTCTAATGCGTCATTTGTTGTCAGAACGCCTGATGAATTAAGAGCCATTTTTGATGATCCCAAACTTAACGTGGACTATCTGTTTTTCCCACACTGGTCACACATTGTTACAGAAAAGATTTACGAACAGATCGAGTGCGTTTGCTTCCATTCTACGCCGCTGCCCTATGGTAGAGGGGGGTCACCCGTTCAGAACATGATCCTACGAGGCTTCGAACAAACCGAGATTTGCGCTCTTCGGATGACCAAAAAACTTGATGCAGGTCCTGTTTATCTGCGCCTTAGTCAGTCATTGAACGGGCCCGCCCATCAGATATTTTCGAGTATCTATAAAAAGATAGCTGGAATGATGATTGAAATGCTGACCCACGACCTCGAGCCAATTGAGCAGCAAGGGAGCGTGACACAATTCAAGCGACTGAGTGGCGCTGACAACGAGTTGCCAACGTTGGGATCAATAAACTCACTCTATGACCATATTAGAATGACTGATGCAGATGCTTATCCTTCCGCTTGGCTGCGGTATGGCGACTGGGTATTGGAATTTAGGGACGCTGTGCTAAACGGTGACAGAGTAAGTGCAACTGTCAATATTCGAAGGTCTGATGGCAATCATGAGTGATGTGACTTATCGGACTGCTGTGTTTTCTGACTCAGAAAATATACGTTCATGGCGAAATGATCCTGTTGCGCGCTCTTTTTTCCGAGACAGCTCTATTGTTGACGAAGAAAGCCATAATAAATGGTTTACTGCTTGTCTTGCCGATACGAATGCTCATCTTTTTATTGCAGAGATTGCAGGGGAGGCTGTTGGGGTCGTTCGGTATCAGCTCAGGACAACTGAAAAGGGTTATGATGTTAGCATAAATTTGAATCCGACTTGGCGCGGAGTGGGTCTGGGAAAGATGCTCCTAAAAGACACTCTTCCTCCATTGGCACAGCGATTGAATTATGACCGCTTTGAGTTGCATGCAGCAATTTTGCCGTCAAACATCGCGAGTATTAAGTCATTTAGAAACGTGGGCTATGAGCTGAAAAGCAGTTCAAAATGCGATGAAGTGATTGAGCTGATTTATAAATGGCCGCAATTCGATGCGGTTATTTGTTTGGCCAACGACTTTGATAGTGATGGTGAACTCAACAAAGAGTCCAAGCTGCGGCTTGATGCCGCAGTATGCATTGTTAAGTCCTATGAAGTGCCCAGGTTGGTCACCACCGGGTGGTCCGGAGCTTTAAGTTCGCGTGTCAGTCTCGCAAATGCAATGGCCACGAGGGCCGTTGGTGTTTGCGGGCTTGAGGCGGACATGATCTATAGAGATGAACGACCAAGAGATACAGTGGGCGAAGCAATATACCTTGCAAAAGATGCACTTCCGGCCTTCGCTTGGAAAAAAGTAGCTGTTGTGACCGGAGACTGGCATGTTGCACGCGCACGGCACGTGTTTTCTCGGGTCTTTGGAGACCTTTGCAGTATTGACTGGTTCGCGGTAACCAGTGAGCCAGCGTATTGGGAGTCAGAGGCACAAAATAGTTCAAGAATGAAATTTGACCAGATGGTACACGGTATAGCTCCCGGAGATGTAAGTGGCTTCTTCGCTAAAATGATGTCGCAACATCCTTTGTATATGTAGATCGATACCAATAGCTAAAAGTCAGGCACAATGAGCACATTAAAAAGACCATTCATCATTGCCGAAGTCTCAGGAAACCATAATGGTTCTATTGAACGGGCGAAGGAAATTATTTCATCTGCGGCAACAAATGGCGCTAGCTGTGTGAAGCTGCAGACCTATACTGCCGACACGATGACCATTCGATCTGACAAACCGGATTTTCAAATCAAGGGCGGTTTGTGGGATGGTAGAAACCTGTATGAGTTATACGAGTGGGCGCAAACTCCTTATGAGTGGCAAAAGCCGCTGTTCGATCACGCACGGAGTTTGGGTATTGAATGTATTAGTACGCCATTTGACGAGACTGCTGTTGATCTGCTTGTAGACATTGGATGTCCTAAAATTAAGATAGCTTCGTTCGAAGTAACGGACCTTCCTCTTGTTAAGTATATTGCCGAAACGAAGAAGCCTGTGATCATGTCAACTGGTATGGCGAATAAGCAGGAAATTTCCGATGCTTTGGAGCTGCTTCACAAGTATGGCAACGGTGAGGTTATGCTTCTGCATTGTGTAAGTGGTTATCCAACGCCGGCTGAGCAGATGAACCTGAATGCTATTGGTGTCTTGAAGTCAGAATTTGGCTGTTCTGTCGGTCTGTCTGATCATACATTGGGAAATCAGGCGGCCATTGCCGCTGTTGCATTAGGTGCGGAGGTCATTGAAAAACACTTTACTCTACGCCGAACTGATGGTGGCCCTGATGCAGCATTTTCTATGGAGCCTGAAGAGCTTGCAACTTTAGTCCGCGACTGCAATACGGTCTATGACGCGTTGGGTAACGGTGCGTTTGATTTAGTTGCTGCCGAGCAGGAAAACGTAAAGTTCCGTCGTTCTATCTATGCTGTGAAGAGCATCAAGGCTGGTGAAGCGTTCTCACAGGACAATATTCGTCGGATACGCCCTGGATTTGGTTTGGAGCCGAAATACTTCGATTTTGTGCTTGGAAAAGTAGCGCTTCGTGATTTTTCTGCTGGAGATCCGCTAACAAAAGCAGACTTGTAGTTGACAACGCCTAATTTGGTTGCTCGGGAGCGAGCTTGATCTATTGATGTACAACTTAACAATCCCTTCTGTTGGCCGCAGTAGGGATATACCATCAAAAAATATATTTAATAGAAAATGGCGGAGAGGGTGGGATTCGAACCCACGGTACTATTGC
>TARA_R110001583_G_scaffold96819_1_pt1 | contig 36246 bp, 31 predicted proteins | sample TARA_R110001583 | Tara Oceans TARA_R110001583 (sample SAMEA4398432) | marine metagenome | biome: Polar Biome; feature: [MES] marine water layer (ENVO:01000295) within the mesopelagic zone...; material: water (ENVO:00002006), including particulate matter (ENVO:01000060) such as...... | reverse complement strand
AAAAACAAACAAAATGGGTCATATTAAAGGAAATGTGCTTTAAACATTCAGGTTCATGCGCCAGCGGGCAAGTAACCATTATATGCTGCCAGTCGCACCCTTCCCCTTTTTCTGATCCACGGCCCCATTATACACTAACCCGCCTGTATTTTAGCTTGGGCGGGTCTTTGCTGTTGAACGGGCTGTCCTGTTGTTGTGGTGCCGGGAAAAGGGGCTAAACGCTGTTGATAAATTTGGGTCGGTTTGGGTCATCAGGCGGGATTTTTGCAGATTTTTTCCATCTGCGTGATGTGATCTAAAAAAACACCCAAAAACAGTGATTTATTTGTGTGAGTGTAGAAATTACTTCAAAAATTGAAACAATTTTCGCACACAGCCCAAAATGCCGCACAGGCCGGTTTTGCTATGACGCTACGACAAAAAATGGTTTTTGCAGGTTGGCGAAACGGGCGTTTATGCCGGTAAAATCCGACAAAACATCGCCATTAATATAGGGAAATTATACTTTTTAATCAAAAACCTATCCGATTATCTTTGGTGGAGACTTTAAGGCGATAAAGTAGTTCAAAACTTAAAGTAATTTCTCAATTATTTCCGATAGCGATTCCGAAACGGCCTGTTGCGCGGTTGTGCGACGGGAACGTACAAAGACCCGGTTTTCGTGAAAATTGCGGCTGAGGCGTGTCTGGCGGTTTTTGCCATTTTTCATATCGCGGTCCTGCGGGGCTGGCTTCAGGAACATTGTTAAAATTTTGTATTATTCTCAAGGTGATGATCCAGTTTTTTAAACAACTGGATTTTAAAATTTCGCCTTAAAGCGGGGCGCATCGTCATTCTTTCGATCTGTTGTTTACAGAAACCACGCCCTGTCAGATGATCTGGAAGGGTGGAACAACAATCACGCTCACCACCCTGCCAAACCCTCCTTATCCCCTGCCCCGTCTCCCCGCGAAAAAGCCGCCTTTGGTCCCGATGCTCCGGCATTTTTCATTGGGTGGCGCAGGTTCGGGCGGGGACCGATGATCAGGCAGTCGTAACCGAAGCTTGAACCGGAACAGGTCCAAGGGCGGCAAAAAGGGCGGCATCGCAATCTTTTTCCGGGTTTGGCGTGGTCAGAAGTTTTTCGCCGTAAAACACCGAATTAGCCCCGGCCAACAGGCACATGATTTGGGCATCGCGGCCAAGATCGGTCCGCCCGGCTGACAGGCGCAGGGTGGATTTTGGCATGGTGATGCGCGCGGTTGCGATCATGCGGACCAGCTCAAGCGCATCGACGGGGGCGCGATTGGCAAGCGGTGTTCCGGCCACCGGCACCAGCGCGTTGATCGGCACACTTTCGGGATGCGGGGCAAACCTGGCCAGAACGTGAAGCATTGATGCACGGTCGCGGATGCTTTCGCCCATGCCGATAATTCCGCCACAGCACAGATCAATCCCGGCGCCGCGCACGGCGGCAAGGGTATCAAGCCGGTCCTGATAGGTGCGGGTCGAGATGATCTGGCTGTAATATTCCGGGCTGGTATCGAGATTGTGGTTATAGGCTGTCAACCCGGCCGCAGCGAGGCGTTCGGCATGGCGGGTTTCAAGCATGCCAAGGGTTACGCAGGCTTCCATGCCAAGATCGCGCACCCCGCGAACCATGTCGATCACCGCATCAAAGGCGGCCCCGTCACGCACGCGCCGCCACGCCGCTCCCATGCAAAAACGGTCCGCCCCGGCGGCTTTGGCATTTGCGGCCATTTTTAAAACGGCACCAGGGTCCATCAATTGTTCTTTGCCCAGGTTGACCTCGCTGTGGTGGGCCGATTGCGGGCAATAGGCGCAATCTTCGGGGCAGCCGCCGGTTTTGATCGACAGCAGGCTGGCCTTTTGCACCGCATTGGGGGCGTGATGGGCCCGATGGACCGCGCTGGCGCGGCCCATCAGTTCCAGCAGCGGCAGGCGATAAATCGCCTCGATCTCGTCCACGCTCCAGTCGTGACGCAGGGTGTGATCAATTGCCGGGTTTTGTGCGGGGGCACGGGTCATCATGCATTGCCCTCTTTGTTGTGTTTGACAAGGCGGGCGCAGGCTGCACTGCCAAGGGCAACAAGGGCGATTTTCAGGGTGTCGCCGAAAATAAACGGGGTAAAGCCATATTCGGCAACCTTTTCAAGCGGGACAAAGGCCGTAAGCCATGCCAGACCCAGAATATAGACCGGGATCATGCTGGCCATCATGATGCCAAAACGGGCCAATATACCGCGCCCTTGCGCAAGGCTTCCGACCAGCCAGGACGCGATGAGATAGCCCAGCAGATAACCGCCCGTCGGCCCGACCATATAGGAAAGCCCGATACCGCGTTCTGGCGTTCCGGCAAAAACCGGCAGGCCAACCGCACCCGCCGCCAGATAACCGAGAAAGGTTGCGCAGGCAATGCGCGGCCCGGTCGCCAGCGCAATCGCCATGATTGCCATGGTTTGCAGGGTCATCGGCACCGGCCAAAACGGAATGCTGATCTTCGCACTTGCAATCAGTACGGCAATCCCGGCCAGAACCATCAGGCTGTATTTCAGACCTGCTTTTGTTTCCGGTTTTGGTCCTGTCGTGATGTGGCTTTTTGCCGGGTTGGAAACGGTGTTGCTCATGGTGATTTCATCCTCCGCTCAAGTCGGTTTAAAATTATAGATAAAAACGAATCTCATCTATTAATTACGCCGTGACGGAGGGTTAAAATCAATCTCAAAATAGATGATCGGGCTAAATTGGTGGGATTTTGCAGGGTAATCTTATTAGTACATTGATTTATATGATTTATTTTTATCTATAAAATTTGCAATTTGCGCACAAAAAAGCCCCCGCACAGCCAGCAGGCAGGCAGATTTAACATCGGAGCGGAATTTCAGAGGCTAAAAAGGAGGTCAGGAGAGGGTTTTCAGGCGGGTTTTGGCACCCGGTTTGGTGCCAATCCATTTAACGTGGCGGGCAAGGGTTGCGGCGGCGACGTCAAATTGCCTGTCACGCAGGGCTTTCAGGATGGCGCGGTGATCCTGATCGGTCGGGGCACCCCATTCCATGCGAAAGCCTGAAAACAGAAAGCGCGCACTGGCGGCGTGCAGATCGTCAATTGTTGCCAGCAGGCGCGGCATGGCACAGGGGGTCAGGATCAGGCGGTGGAAAGCGCGATTGGCTTCTTCCCATGCCCGGACATCGACGGCATTTTCTCCGGTGCGATTAATCGCCTCGGCCTCGTCCAGAATGGCGGTGGTCAGGTGTGGGGCCGCGTGGCGCAGGGCGAGAACTTCGAGGGATGCGCGCATTTCCGCGACTTCGCGGACTTCGGCAATGTCAAAGCTTGCAACCCGAACCCCCCGGCGTGGTTCACTCACCACCAACCCTTGCGCTTCGAGGCGGCGAAAGGCTTCGCGCACGGGCACGTGGCTTGCGCCGAATTCCCCGGCGAAGTAATCCTGTCTTAACTTGGTGCCCGGTGCGATGTGCCCGGCGATGATCCGGTCCGCCAGTGCGCGGGTGATCTTGCCGGTAATCGTATTGTCTTTGTCGTTTATCATGATTTTATAGATAATTTGCGCGCCCGAACTTGTCGAGCGCGCATATCGGTATCGGGTAAATTAATCGTGTGATAGCAGAAAGCGTGTTACCCCTCCGGCGGGCAATGTTCATCGGGCATACCGGCGAATGCTTCGCGCAAGGCCTGCGACCAGGCATCAGACAATGCTTTAAACCCGGCATCTTCGGCTTCGATGCGACGCCGTTCGGAAAACTGGCATTTGCCTTCGGGTAACACCGCCAGATCCAGCGGCATCCCGACCGACAGATTGGACCGCAGGGTCGAATCCATCGATAAAAGGGCGGCTTTCACCCCTTCTTCAATCGGGGTTTCTTGCGTAATCACCCGGTCGAGAATGGGTTTGCCGTATTTGTGCTCGCCAATTTGCAAATAGGGGGTGTCTTCGGTGGCTTCGATAAAGTTGCCCGCCGCATAAATCAGAAACAGGCGCTGCGCCCCGCCTGCCCGCTGGCCCCCCAGAATAATACTCGCCCCGGAGCTTTCTTTGCGCTGCTCCAGGGTGTCGTGGTATTTATGCTGAACAGACTGCATGGCTTCGCCGACCAGTTCGGCAACGCGAAACATGGTCGGCGCGGTCAGAATGCTGTCATTGTCAGGCGTATCGGGGTTGTCGATGGCTTCGTGCAATACGCTGACGACAGCCTGGGTAATGGCAAGGTTACCCGCTGTCAGCATAACGATCGCGCGTTCACCAGGCACTTCCCAGTTAAACATTTTGCGATAGCGTGAAATGTTATCAAGGCCCGCATTGGTACGTGTGTCAGACAGGAAAACCAGCCCTTCATCAAGCATCAGGCCTACGCAATAGGTCATTGTTCTCTTACGTCCCGCTATTGTTGTGATTGCGCGACGATAACGGTTACATCCAAATCTTCGTCGGCTCCACCAGAATGTATGCCACGTATAGGTGAGGCGTCTCTGGCGTCAAGTCCAGACCCAAGGCGCACATAAAAATCTGTCGGACAACAGCGATTGGCCGGGTCAAACCCGATCCAGCCAATACCATCAATATAAAGTTCGGCCCAGGCATGGGCGGCTTCGTGCGAAACCCCGTCAGAATCGGCAAAAAGATAGCCCGATACATAGCGCGCCGGAATATCTATAAGCCGGGCGGCCGCTAACAGAACATGGGCGTGATCCTGGCAAACACCCTGCCCGGCGGCCAGGGCATCGGCGGCGGTGGTGTGGGCGTGGGTTGAGCCAGGCACATAATCAATTTCGTCGCGGACGGCCTTGGCCAGGGCATGTGCTGATTCCAGAAGGCTGGCATTGGCGCCGACTGATTTGGTTGCCGATATGGCCAGTTTGCGAATCGCGGCACTGGGTTTGGTCATGGCTGTGGAACGTAAAAACACCTGCGGCGATGCCTTTTCGCGATGTCCGGAAAGAACACCGGCCATATCGACGGTTTCAATCAGGCCGTGTACCACAATTTCAACTTCATCAATCGGCCCGTTGCAGGTCAGGGTGCTGACGGTATCGCCATAACCATCGATGAATTCCGATGTGATGGCGCAATTTTCCGCCGTGATCGACCAGTCAATAATCCGTTGCCCGTCACATAGGGACGGGGTCAGTTTCAGGCTTTGGGTAACGTAACGTGCGGCTGGCGCATAACGATAGCGGGTTCTGTGTTCAATTGTCAGGCGCATGTTACTGCCCCCCGAAATAATAGGTTTCGGCAATCGCCGAGGACAATGCCTGATAGCGTCGCAGGCAGTCACTTAGAAATTCGTGCAGACCACGGCTGAAAATTTCGTCCATGTCGCCCTGGGTCAGAATGGAATAGGTATCGACCGCCAGACTGTGAACCGCGCGGCGTTGGCCATATTGCCGGGCCAGCCGTTCGAGGTGGGCAGTGATATTTTCCACACAATGGGCCAGCGACCGGGGGCTGAACGGGTTTAAAATCAGGAAATGGGCAATGCGCCACGGCGAATAATCATCGCGGTAAACCCAGTGAAAGGCCCGCATCGAGGAGGCAGCCCGTAACACCGTGGTCCATTGGTAATTATCCACCCCGTCGCCCACCATGCTGGTTTCGGGCAGCAGCACGTAATATTTCACATCGAGCAGACGGGCGGTGTTATCGGCCCGTTCCAGGAATGTGCCCAGGCGGATAAAATCATAGCCGTCATTGCGCAAAATGGTGGAGTCGGTGGCCCCGCGAAACAGCGCTCCCTGACTTTTGACCCAGTCGATAAAACCGGGCAGATCGGTTTTGGCCAGGTTGCGCATGGCGGTGCGGCGCAGTTCCATCAATGCGCCATTTAAGGCTTCCCACATTTCCTGGGTGATGGCGGTGCGCATGGCACGGGCATTGGCACGGGCATATTCAAAACAATTAATGATCGATGACGGATTGTCGCGGTTAAAAATCAGATAATCCGACACGGTGGCCTGGGTCAGTTCGGTGTTATCGGTGTTGGCGGCATCAAACCCTTCGGCACAGCCTGCCGCCGACAGGACCGATCGCCATTCCGACCGGTTGCCATCACCCGCAGCAGGCATTAAGGCCATGCGATAGCCCATTTCCAACAGGCGGGCCATATTTTCTGCGCGTTCTACATAACGCGACAGCCAGAACAGATTTTCAGCAGTACGACTAAGCATGGTCTGTCTTCCCGTTTATTCTGCCATGATCCAGGTGTCTTTGACACCACCGCCCTGGGATGAATTGACCACAAGCGATCCTTCGCGCAATGCAACCCGCGTTAGTCCGCCCGGTGTCAGGCGAATATCATCGCCGACCAGGCAGAAAGGACGGAAATCGACATGGCGCGGGGCGATGCCGCTTTCAACAAAGGTTGGGCAGGCCGAAAGGGCCAGGGTGGGCTGGGCAATGAAATCCGACGGGTTGGCTTTAATGCGTTTGGCATAGGTCGCGCATTCTTCCTTGGTCGATGCCGGACCGACCAGCATGCCATACCCGCCAGAGCCGTGAACTTCCTTGACCACCAGTTCGGGCAGGTGTTCGAGCACATATTTCAGATCATCCTGACGGGCGCATTTCCATGTCGGCACATTGTTCAGGATCGGTTCCTGACCCAGATAAAACCGGATCATGTCGGGGACATAGGTGTAAATTGCCTTGTCATCGGCCACACCAGCCCCTGGTGCCGAACAAATGGCAACCCCGCCAGAACGATACACATTCATCAGGCCCGGCACCCCCAGGACCGAGTCGGGGCGAAAGCATAGCGGGTCGATAAAATCATCATCAATGCGGCGATAGATAACATCTACCCGTGCCGGTCCGCGTGTTGTGCGCATGTAAACCCGGCCTTCAGAGACAAAAAGATCCTGCCCTTCAACCAGTTCAACCCCCATCTGGTCGGCCAGAAAGGAATGTTCGTAATAGGCGCTGTTCATGGCGCCGGGGGTTAGCACGACAATATTGGGGTCGTTTTCACATTTGAGCGGCGCAATGCTTTTTAACGTTTTCAAAAGCAGGTTGGGGTAACTGTCGACCGGTTCGATCCGCAATTTGGAAAACAGTTCGGGAAACATCCGCATCATGATTTCGCGGTTTTCCAGCATGTAGGAAACGCCCGATGGCGTGCGGCAGTTATCTTCCAGCACATAAAATTCATCGGGGCCAACACGCACCACATCCACGCCCACAATGTGGCTATAGACACGGCGGGGTGGATCAATGCCGATGACGGCGGGTTCAAAGGCGGCGTTGCGGTAAACCAGATCGGCAGGGACAATCCCGGCGCGAATGATTTCGGCATTGTGGTAAACGTCATACAGAAACGTGTTGAGCGCCCGTGCCCGCTGTTTGACACCGCGTTCAAGCTTGCGCCATTCGGTGGCGGTAAAAATGCGCGGGATCAAATCAAACGGAATAAGTCGTTCCGGGTCGCCGCCTTCGCCGTAAACGGCAAAAGTAATGCCAATTTTGCGAAACAGCGTTTCGGCTTCCAGCCGTTTCTGGGCCAGGATTTCCGGCCCCGTGGCATCCATCCAGTCAACCAGCGCGCGATAGGGTTCGCGCACCTGATCGTTCATTTTCATCTCGTTGAACATGCGCCATTCCCTTCTTTTCCGGGTCGTTTTCCGACCTTGGTATAGATTAAAGGCAGCGGATCAGGCGGGGGTCAAGGATGTTTGGGGGTAAAGTGAATGTTTTTTATACGTTTTGGCCGGGTGATGAAAAATTATGCTGCATCTGCGAAAAGTCTGGGCAAAAACCGGTGGTTATTATTTGGCCACCGGTTTTTTGGGGCGCAGCACATGATGATGATCGGCGGCATAAAGCCGGGAATCGGTAAAATCGCGGCGGCCAAAAACTTCGCCAACCATAATCAGCGCGGTGCGGGTAATGCCGCTGCCCTTCACCCTGGCGCGGATATCGCCCAGCGTGCCATACAGGTATTGGGCATCGGGCCAGGTGGCGCGATAGGCAATGACAACCGGGCAGTCGTCGCCGTAATGCGGCACCAGATCGCGCACCACATTTGCCAGGTTATTGATCGATAAATGAACCGCCAGGGTCGCGCGCGATTTGCCCAGTTCGGCCAGACTTTCCCCATCGGGCATAGAGGAAGATCGCATGGCGGTACGGGTCAGGATCACCGTTTGCGAAATGTCAGGCAGGGTCAGTTCAGCGCCGATTTCAGCCGCAACTGCGGCATAGGCCGACACCCCTGGCGTAATGTCATAAGGAATATCAAGCTCTTCAAGGCGGCGGATCTGTTCGGCAATGGCCCCGTAAATTGACGGGTCGCCGGAATGCACCCGCGCCACATCCTGCCCGGCATCGTGGGCGGTTTTAATTTCGGCGATAATTTCGTCAAGGTTCATCGGGGCGGTGTCGATCACGCGGGCATTTTGCGGCGCGCTGGTAACGATTTCTTCGGGCACCAGCGACCCGGCATACAGGCAGACCGGGCATTTTTCGATCAGGCGTAAACCCCGCACGGTAATCAGGTCGGGCGCGCCGGGGCCTGCACCAATAAAATGAACAGTCATATGTCAGTCTTTCGTTGTCGTGGCGGTTTTGCCTGAAGGGGTGCTGCTATGAACCGGGGCCCTGGCAGCATCGGCACCTTTTTTGGCATAGCCGCGCGGGGTATACACCCATTCTTTCATGCCGCGTTTAATGTGCTTGCTATTGCTGGACCCAACCAGAACGGTGGTCAGCATATCGACCATGTCGACTTCAAGTTTCGATAACGGAACGACCGTTATTTCCTGGTCCGGGCGGCCCAACTGGCGGCCCAGAACAACCGGGGTATCGGCCGGGCGGTTGCCTAGCAGCATGTCGCGTGCCGTTGCCAGCAAATCGCGGCGGCGTTTGGAAACCGGGTTATAAAACGCAATCACAAAATCGCCCGCTGCCGCCGCAGCAATGCGGCGTAAAATATCGTCGCGCGGGGTTAACAGGTCGGACAGGGAAATGGCGCAAAAATCGTGCCCCAATGGCGCACCAATGCATGATGCCGCTGCTTGCAGGGCCGAAATGCCGGGCGATACCTGTATGGCGACCCGGTTCCAGGCGGCTTTGTTTTCGCGGTCCAGCAATTCAAACACCAGTGTTGCCAGCGCATAAATCCCGGCATCGCCCGACCCGATCAGGGCCACATCGCGCCCCTCGGCAGCCAGTTCCAGGGCATGGCGGGCGCGGGCTTCTTCAGCACCCAGGTCTGAATGATGCAATTTCTTGCCGGTAATCAGATCGCCCAATAAATCCAGATACATCTGATAGCCAACAATGTCGCTGGCGCGCGCGATTAACTGGCTGGCTTCGGGGCTGCGCCAGCTGGCCTGCCCCGGGCCTATGCCAACGATGGAGAGTTTGCCCTGCCCGCGCCCGGTTCGGGCAGGGGCAATGTCGGCACGCGACTGACCAATGGCGCAGGTGGCGCGTTTTGATTTCTGTTTCGCAACGACCAGCGATCCATCTGCGCCAACTGTCGCAAGGGCCGCCCCCTCGGCAACACCATGGCAGCCGGTTTCGGCAAAGACGATGTCGGACGGGTTTTGCAGGCGGGGTGCCTGCGCTTCCAGCTCGTCGGCGGTAAAAAACCGGGCCGGAACCGCCAAATGTGCGGCCAGCGCATGAACAGCGGGTTCATCGGCCTTAAGGTCAATCGAGGTTACACAGGCAACTGCCTTGGCGCTTAACCCGGCATCGGCCAGGGTTTTTTCGGCTAAACTTATCAGTTCTTCCGGGGCGCAATTGCGTTCACAGCCCACACCCAGTGCCAGCACCGGCGGATGGAAGGTGACCGGGGCCAGATCGCCGCTATGCTCGGCAATGTCGGCTTTAGGGGCGTGCGGGGTGATGTGCAGGGCCACGGTGCCATTGTCATCACGGGGAATGGCGCTGTTGGTCAGCCAGGCGGCCGATCCGGCATCAATGGTTATTTTGGCACTGGCCCCGGCCAAAAGCGCGGCGGTGGCCGGTTTGACGGCGGCTTTATCGTCCAGTTTCCATCCTGCCGGGGGTTCGTCCAATGCCAGGCCAAGTGCGGCATCGCCCGGCGTGGTAATGGCGGCGCGCGCACCCAGCCTTTCGGCCAAATCGCGGGCCAGTTTGTTGCCGCCGTGATGCCCGCCCAATAGCGGAATAAAGGTTTCACCGGCTTCATCGACGGCAATAACGGCGGCGTCCTGCCATTTGCCCGCCAAAAGCGGGGCCAATGCGCGGATCAGAATGCCACTGGCACACACCCCAATAATCACGTGGTCGGCAGCAAATGTTTGTTGCAGATGCGCAATGGTATCGTCAAAGGCGACATCAACGTCGCGGGTGGAAACGCGGGTGCGCAACCCATGCAGGCTGGCCCCTTGCAGGGCCGATGCAATGCGCTTTGCCGTGGGCAGGGCCCGCTGGGTTAAACAGATCACCGCAATCGGGGCAATCGGGTCGGTCGGCAGGGGGGATGTGGTGGGGGTGCTCATTTCCATGCGTCTCCGCGACGGTGGATCAGGATCATTGAAAAATAAGGCGCGGTGGCATCATCGGGCAAGTCGCCCAAAGGCACCATTTTTTGGCTATCAAGGGTGGCACGTTCGATATAGCGCGCACGGTCTGTCAGGCCCAGTTCGGCGATGACCTGGCGCACCTTGGCAAAATGGCGGCCCAGCTTGATAATGGCGGCGGCATCGGTGTCGGCCAGTTGGGCTTTAAGTCTTTCAGCCGGTAACGGGCCGGGAATAACCTGCAAAACATCGTTTTTGGCGGCCAGCGGTGCGCCCAGTTGGGCGGCACAGGCCATCATGGAACTAACGCCGGGCACGGTTTGCACCGGAAAGCCTGCTTTGGCCAAACGGCCATATAAATACATAAAGCTGCCATAGAAAAACGGGTCGCCTTCACACAATACCGCCACGGTACGTCCGGCGCGCAAATGTTCGCCAATTTCCAGGGCCGCGGCATCATAGATACGGTCAGCGGGTTGGCCCATGGGAATGCGAATGGCAATTTCCGTGCGGCCTTCTGGCATGTGCGGGGCAACAATTTGCCGGGCCAAACTGGCACCGTCTTCCAGTGCCGGATAGGCAATGACATCGGCTTCTTGTAAAATCTTATAGGCTTTTAACGTCAGCAGATCAGCCTCGCCGGGGCCAATGCCAAGCCCATAAGCGGTGCCTTTTGTGGTGACGGGCGCGCTTGTTAATGTGCTCGCGGTCATGATTTAACTCCGACATAGTGGGTGACCGGGGCCAGGTTGTGCCAGCCGGTAAAATTGCCGCGCGCCGCCAACCGCGAAACTGTTAACCGCGACAGCGTGCCCCCAAATTTATTGTAAAACCGAAACAGTTCCTGTTCGCCTTCCAGCGTCACAGTATTGGCCACCAGCCGCCCATGGGTCGATAGCAGGTGCCAGCAGTGTTCCATCAGGTTGGGCGTGGTAATGCCCCCGCCAATAAAAATGGCATCAGGTGCGGGAAAATGGTGGGGGTCGGGGCTTGTTTTTGCTTTGTCCAAGGCATGGTCGATGCTGGCGTGATGCACAATCAGATCCGGGGTTCCCAGCCGGGTGGCATTTTTACGGATCATGTCGCAGCGTTTGCCATCGCGTTCAATGGCAATGGCCCGCCCGCCCAGACGCATCCATTCGATGGAAATGCTGCCACACCCGGCCCCGACATCCCACAAAACCGCCCCTTTCCACGGGCCAAGCGAAGATATGGTTTGGGCACGAATTTCGGATTTCGTGATCATGCCGTCATGAACAAAAGCATCGTCGGGCAAGCCGGGGCCAAGGGGCAGGATGGTTGCGCTGGCATCGGCAACCAGATCGATCAGGATCACGTTAAGCGGGTCTATCAGGGTGTTTGCATTGGCACCCATGGCTTGACTTTGCCATTCACGGGCGGTTTGGGTGGTGATCTTTTCGTGATTACCGCCCAGTTTTTCGCAAACGGTGATGTTGCTGTCGCCGTATCCGGCTTCGTATAGCATGACGGCGGCCAAGGCGGGTGTTGTGCCATCATGCGACAGGGCAATGATTTTGCCGCGCGGGCGTAAATGCGCCCGTAATTTTTCCGGGCTGCGGCCATGTAATGTCACCACATCGCACTCTGCCAGCGCCCAGCCGGTGCGCGCGCAGGCAAGCGTGATTGACGAGGGTGCGGGGAAAACCGATATATTTTCGAACCCGAAATGATCGACCAGCGTGTTGCCAACCCCAAAATACATCGGGTCGCCACTGGCAAGGATAACCGGGTTTTTTGCCATCACGTTGGCGATGAGGGGCATATTGTCGTTAAACGGGCTGATCCACGGGGATTTTTGGGCGGAAATCTCGCCAGGCAGCATTGCCAGATGCCGTTTGCCGCCAAAAATGATGCTGGCCTGTTTTATGATGTCGCGGGCCGCGGGTGACAAACCTGCAAAACCGTCTTCGCCAATGCCAATAACCGTGATTTTGCCGTTTTGGCCCCGGATTTTATCGGTGTATGCAGGTTCAGTCATGGGGGATGTGTCCGTCTGTGACCCTGACGGGGTCGGTGCCATCGGCATTTTCAGCGGGTTTGGCGATGCGGGCCAGGGCATTGACGGTGGCCGCTGTGACCGCGCTGCCGCCAAAACGCCCGCGCAGGGTGATAAAGGGAATATCGCTATCTTGCGCATGGCGGATCAGGGCTTCTTTACTTTCCACGGCACCGACAAAACCCACCGGCATGCCAATGATCAGGGCCGGTTTGGGTAAACGGCCCGATATGACGGCTTCTAGCAGATGAAACAAGGCGGTCGGGGCATTGCCAATGGCGATGATGGCCCCGCTTATCACATCGGTCCAGGTTTCAACGGCTGCGGCAGATCGGGTCGTGCCGATTACGCTGGCAAGGGCAGGAATATTTTCGTCATTTAACCGGCAAATAACCGGGTTTTGCACCGGAAGCAACCGCGCAATAATGCCGTTTTTCACCATTTCGGCATCGGTCAAAACCGGTTTTCCTGCCAGAAGTGCCGCGATACCGGCCTTGATTGCCGTATCGCCAAGCACAATATTATCGGCCATTTCCACCATGCCACAGGCATGAATGATGCGTATCGCAACGGGCCGCACTTCGGGGGAAAAACGGGCGAGGTCGGCTTCGGCTTCGATGGTGGCGAAACTTTGCCGGTATATGGCCTGCGGATCGCGCAGATAATCAAACATGACCCCGCCCTTTGGCTTGTCTTCGCTCTGCTTTATTTACCGGTTTTTTCGGCCGTATCGTGGCTATGACCATGATCGTGGGCATGGTTATGGCTGTGATCTTTATGACCATGGTCGCCATGGTGCCCGTGAGAATGGCCGTGGCTATGACCATGCCCGTGATCATGGCTGTGCCCGTCGGTGCCAATGCCCATCACATGGTGATGATGGCCGACCTGCGGGGTGGCGACATCGCCTTCATAACCAATGATCTGTTCGCGGTATTTGCATAGCTGGCAGTTCATATTGTTATCACCGGTATCAATTTCGGCCAGCCGTTCGGCAAAACTTTCCAGAACCAGCGGGTGGTCAGCCAGATAGGAGGCCTTGATAAATTCAATATCAGGGAACTCGGCGCTAACTTCGTCGGTATGGGTATAAATCCGGTCGACCAGAATGCCGACAAACAGGAAATACGGAAAGACAACAACCCGCTTATAGCCCAGCTTCATCGCTTCGCGCAGCCCGGCATTGACGCGCGGATGTGCAACCCCGGAATAGCTGACTTCAACCCGGCCAAAGCCCATGCCTTCTTGCAGTATGCGCGCCACTTTATAGACATTGGAATTGGCATCAGGGTCGTTGGTGCCCCGCCCGACAACCATCAAAAGCGTATCTTTGCGGGCAATGCTTGTATCGGCGGTTGCCAGCGCTTCTTCAATGCGATCGGCACTGGCGCGCAGCAATTTCGGGTCAATCGCCAGGTCACGGCCGAATTTTACGATAATATCGGGGTTTTCACGGTCAAAATTATTGACCTCGCTGGGCAGGTCATTTTTGACATGACCTGCGGCAAACAGCATACCTGGCAGCGCGTAGATCTTTTTATGGCCCAGGGCTTTGAGTTTTTCAAACCCGTCGCGCAAAATCGGGTGGGCAAATTCCAGAAAACCGCTTTCGACATCGTAATCGGCGAAATGGGTGTGTTTCATCTGTTCAACCATGTTGTTGAACTGTGAAACGGCCCGCTCGTCGCGCGAACCGTGGCCGCAAATCATTACCGCACCTTTGGGGGACATAAAGGCTGCTCCTTTTTCTCTCTCTCGCCAATGCGGTCTGAACCTGCCCTTATGGACATGGTGCCGCTCGATGTTCCTCACGTTTTCCCTGATTGAACACCCGATTGCAAGCAGCAGCTTTGGAAATTGTACTTTTGACTGTACAGGTTTTTTACAGGATGCTGGCTAAGTTATGAAAAATATTAAAAAATTATGAAAATGGTTAAGGGTGTGATCATCAAAGTCATATTGACGTGATCTCGCAAGCACCGCATCTTGCGGCGATGGAGCAGGCATTTTTCAGTTTTTTGGTCCCGGTACCGGGCATTTACGATTTTGGCGTTATTGTCATCATTCTGGGTTTGGCCCTGGATGGGCTGGCAGGCGATATGCCGTGGCTGTTTTCGCGCATTTCGCATCCGGTGGTCTGGATCGGCAGGCTGATTTCCTTTTTTGAAAAACGCCTGAACCGCCCGGAGCGCAGCGATGGTGACCGATTGTTTCGGGGTGCTGTTACCGTGCTGATTGTGTTGGCCGTTGCCGGTTTTTTGGGCGGGCTGGTGCAGTTTTGGGCGTTACAGGTGCCATCGGGTATTGTGGCGGAAATTTTTCTGTTAGGGGTGCTGATTGCGCAAAAAGGCCTGTATCAGCATGTTGCGATTGTGGCCGACACGCTGGAGCATGACGGGCTTGTCGCCGGGCGCATGGCGGTTTCCATGATTGTCGGGCGCGACCCGGCCAGTCTGGATCATGCCGGGGTGAGCCGGGCGGCAATTGAAAGCTGTTCGGAAAACTTTTCTGACGGGGTGGTCGCCCCGCTTTTCTGGTTTGTGGTGGCCGGGCCGATTGGCCTTTGTCTTTATAAGGCGATTAATACCCTGGATTCCATGATCGGCCATCGCAACCGGCGTTATCTTTATTTTGGCCGTTTTGCCGCCCGGCTTGATGATGTGGTTAATTTTATTCCCGCCCGGTTGGCAGGGGCGCTTGTGTGTTTGGCGGTGTTGATTTCACTGGGGTTTGGTGCGGGTAACCGTGCATGGCGCACCATGTGGTGCGATGCGCGCAAGCATAAATCGCCCAATGCGGGCTGGCAGGAAGCGGCAATGGCGGGGGGATTGGGTCTTTCATTGGCCGGGCCGCGCCAGTATGGCCGCGAAATTGTCCAGGACCCTTATATTGGGGATGGACGGCGCAATGCCTCGCCCGATGACATTCGTGCGGCCTTGCGGGTGTTTGTGCTGGCGTGCGTGCTAAACGGGTTATGGCCAGTTCTGATCTGGATGGCGCTGAACCGTTCGGTTTCGTGATCGGGGTATGCAGGATGCAACAGATAGAAAGCCGATTTTTGGCAATGGTGCGCCAAAACCCGAACAATGACGTGATCCTGAACCGGATGGCGACATTCGGGCTGGCGGACTGGTGGTTAACTGCAGGCTGTCTTGCGCAAACGGTATGGAACCTTCAGGCCGGGTTTGCGGTCGATGCCCATATTGCCGACTATGATCTGTTTTATTTCGATGACGATACATCCTTTGAGGCCGAAGATCGGGTGATTACGCAAATCGCCAGGCTGTTTGCCGATCTGCCGGTCCGGGTTGAAATTCGCAATCAGGCCCGGGTGCCGATCTGGTACGCGCCGAAATTTGGCTTTCCTTATGGGCCAGTTACCTGTGCCGCCGATGGCATTGGCCGGTTTGCCTATCAGACAACCGCGATTGGTGTTTTACAAAATTCGGCAGGGGAATGTTGTGTTTATGCGCCATTTGGTTTGGAAAATGTGATGGCGGGCCGAATTGTGCCTAATCCATTATTGCCGGTTGGCGATGTTTACCGCCAGAAAACCGGTCGCTGGGGCAAAATCTGGCCGCAACTTTCCATCCAGCCATGGCCGGACGATGGGTCGCTAAATTAATTCGATTTCGAAATAACCTTGGTTTAATCTGGCTTGCGGTTCATGCGCGCGATGGTTGATGTGGTTGAAAAACCATCGGCCAGTTGGGCTAAAAACACCTTGCCGCCATAGGCTTGGACGATATCGGCACCGACCACGGTTTCGATGGTGTAATCCGCCCCTTTGACCAGAATGTCTGGTTTTAAGGCCGAAATAACATCGCGCGGGGTATCTTCATCAAAAATGACCACGCCGCTGACGGTTTCAAGCGAGCCCAGCACGGCGGCACGGGCGGCTTCGGACTGGACAGGGCGGGTTTCGCCCTTTAGCCGCTTGACCGAGGCATCGGAATTAAGACCGATCACCAGCCGGTCACATTGTGAACGTGCTTGTTGCAGCAAACTGATATGGCCGGGATGAAGCAAATCAAAACAGCCATTGGTAAAGCCAACCTTGTAGCCCTTGCGCCGCCAGCGTTCGATCCGGTCCACCATGCGGTCCAGCTTCATCAGTTTGGCTTCACCAATCATAAGGTCATGGTGATGCAACAGCGTGATCAATTCGTCGGGGTAAACAATGGCAGTGCCGATTTTACCCACCACAATACCGGCAGCAACATTGGCAATGCGGGCGGCATCGGCAATGCTGCTGCCTGCAGCGATGCTGGCGGCAAGGCAGGCAACAACGGTGTCACCGGCCCCTGAAACATCAAAAACTTCGCGGGCTTCGGTGGGAAGGTGCAAGGCATCGCCATGGGCAGGCACAAGGGTCATGCCGTCCTGGCTGCGGGTAAGCAGCACATTTTCAATACCGCAATTTTCAATGATGTGGCGGGCGGCGCGAATGGCGTCTTCATCATTATTCACGGCAATGCCGGTGGCGGCTTCGGCTTCTGCGCGGTTGGGGGTCACCAGTGTGGCCCCGCGATAGCGGCTGTAGTCATTGCCTTTGGGGTCAACAATAACGGTTTTGCCCGCCGCACGGGCCGCAGCGATGGTCGCGCTAACGATATGGGCATCGACCAGTCCCTTGCCATAGTCCGACAGGATAATGGCGTTCACATCCGGGGCAAGCTGTGCGGCCAGTTCGCCAACATGGGTTAATGTTGTGGCAGATGGCGGAAGAGTTGTTTCATTATCAGACCGCAATAATTGCTGTCCGCCGGCGATGAAGCGGGTTTTGATCGTGGTTGGCCGGTTGCGTTCGATCTGGATATAGGGTTCGACCAGTTTGTCGCCCGCGATAAATTCCATCACATCGCGCCCGGGTAAATCGTCGCCGACCATGGACAGAAATTTGACCGACGCACCAAGGGCGGTTGCATTGCGCACCACATTGCCCGCCCCGCCCAGCATGGCACTTTCGCGTTCGACCCGAATGATCGGAATGGGGGCTTCGGGCGAAATCCGCATGACGGAGCCATAAACAAAACGGTCAAGCATGACATCGCCGATGCACAGGATTTTGGCATTGCCTAAATCTTCGATCAGACGGGCAAGGTGGCTAAGATCGCTCATGGGGGCACTTTCGATGGCTATTGGCGGCTTGGTATGGCAGGTGACGCGCAAGCAGGTGGAAATCGGCGGTGCGCAAACTAGTCGCGCAGGCCCAGCCGGTATTCCAGGATACCCACCAGCATCTGACCCAGCATGATGTGCATTTCCTGAATGCGCGCGGTGGTCTGGCTTGGCACGATCATGACCGGATCGCACAACGCGGCCATGTCACCGCCCGAACGCCCGGTCCAGCCGGTGGCAATCAGGCCCATTTCGCGGGCTTTTGTCAAAGCCAGATTGACGTTTTTGCTGTTGCCCGATGTTGAAATGCCAATGGCAATATCGCCCGGCTTGCCCAAGGCTTCGATCTGGCGTTCAAACAAATGGTCAAAGCCAAAATCATTGCCGATCGCAGTAAGGGCCGAACTGTCGGTCGTGAGTGCGATGGCCGGAAGGGCGCGCCGGTTATGGACATAGCGCACTGTGAATTCGGTCGCGATATGCTGGGCATCGCCTGCTGAGCCGCCATTGCCGAAAAACAGCAGTTTGTTGCCAGCGTTAAAGGCATCGGCACACAGGTCAACCAGCTTGATAAAGGGGGCGCGGGTGGCCTCGCGGGTTTTGTTGACCAGGTCAAAATGCTCGTCAAATTCGGCATCAAAAAACGTGTTAATGTCCATTTTTCGGCTCATATCTTCATTTATGAAATTTCGGCCACATCACGCGATCAGGCCACGGAAACAGTTCTGGATCAGGATGATCAAATGGCGGACGTCTTATGGGGGTCCAGGATGGCGGCATGCCAGGAAATTTGACAGGACCGGTTATCAGGATGCACTTGCGTCGCCATATATCAATCCACAATCTCTCACGGTTATGATCGCGGCGAAACTAGCACTTTGATTTCTGTGTGGCTATGGCTTATCAGGCCGAACGTGATGGCAGAATTCAAGAAAATATTCGACAATTCGCGGGTGTTGGATACATATGCTGTTAATGATGAAACATTATGTTAATTCAGAATCCGTATTTTCGGATCAAATGTGCAAACAACCGGGTAAATATGTCTGATAATTCACTGCCCTCACCCGAGGCGTTTCTGGTTGATTATGTCCGGCGGCTGGAACGTCGGCGACAGGGTGTGGGTGCTGTACATGTGCATATTTCAAAATTGCAAAATTATAACCGTCGCGACCACCACATACGCACCTGCCTGACGGCGTTCGAGGAACTGGTGCCGGTTGCAACGGGGCGGCTGTTTTTCCTGTCTAATCAGGATATTATTTTTATTTATGACCAAACCCGCGTTGATGAAGTCAATGCGGCCATTTTTCGCCTGAAATTTCTGTTTAACGATGATCCGTTGTTAAGCGATGGTATCGACCCTGACGGCCAGCCCGGCAGTTTCACAGATTTTTTTGATGTTGATAAGGAATACAAGGACTTCCTGCATCTGACCCAGCGTCTGGTGCGCAGCAATGCGGGCCGGGAAAAGGTTGTGAGCGAAGCCGCACAGCGCCACAATGACGCCCCGGATCAAAACCAGGACGGAGCGCCGTTGACACCCAAAATTCTGAGCCGGATTGACGAAGCCCTGCGCCGGGCCGATTTATCGAACCTGATGCGTCGGCAGGCCATTTGTGCAGTGGTTGGTGATGCACAACCGACCCCGGTTTTTCACGAGTTGTTTATTTCAATCCGCGATTTGCAACATACCTTGTTGCCGGATGTAAATGTGACATCCAATCGCTGGTTGTTTCAGCATCTGACCGAAATTCTGGACCGCCGGATGCTGGCATTGCTGTCACGGACCAATGACACCAGTGTTTCCGGCTCTGTCAGTATTAATTTGAATGTATCAACCCTGCTCTCGCCCGATTTTTTGACCTTTGACAGCAATGTAAAGGCCGGGCAGCGCGGAACGATTGTTCTGGAATTGCAGAAGATCGACATTTTTGCCGATCTTGGGGCCTATTTCTTTGCCCGCGATTTTTGCCGGGATCGGGGATATCGCATCAGCATTGATGGCATCAGCCACTTGTCCCTGCCCTATATCAACCGCAACAAGCTGGGTGTTGATACCATCAAACTGATGTGGGCACCGGAAATGGCCGCGCTTTCGACCGAAAAAATTGATGAAATTCGCGATGCCATTAATGTGGCCGGGGATACCCGCGTTATCATGTGCCGCTGTGATGACAAGGCGGCCATCGATTTTGGCCATTCGGTCAATATCACCATGTTCCAGGGCCGCTATGTCGAACAGCTTTTGAACGAATATGCACGGCCTAAAAAATAGGCCAGGATCTGGCCATGCGGCCTGTCCTGGCGCGGGCTGTAAAATGAAAACACCGCCAGAACAGGATCTGGCGGTGTGAAAATTCCCAAAACCTGACGATGTTTTTGTCGAACATTTCGGGCTGGGATTTTTGCCCAAACGCGGCCAATGGCCGATTATGAGTTGCGATCAGTTATCTTCGCGCGGGCTGACATGGGCGGTTTCAAACGTTGCCATACCGTTATGACATTCGGCAGCTGCGCGCAGCAGCGGCAATGTCAGGGCCGCTCCGGATCCTTCGCCAAGGCGCATCCCAAATTCCAGCAACGGTTTTTTACCCAGTTTTTCGATCAGGTTTTTATGGCCCGGTTCGGCGGACATATGCCCGATCAGGCAATGATCCAGGGCGTCTTTGCGCATTTTAAACAAAATGGCCGCCGCCGCACAGGACACATACCCGTCCAGCACCACCGGCACGCGCAGGAACCGTGCTGCCAGAATTGAACCGGCCATCGCCGCAATTTCGCGGCCGCCCACGCAACGCAACACATCCAGTCCGTCGTGCATCTGGTTGCGATGTAAAATAACCGCATCGCCAACCACGCGGGTTTTGCGTTCAAGGGTGGCATCATCTATGCCGGTTCCCCGCCCGGTCCAGTCAGCCGGGGTGCCATCAAACAAGGCGTGGGCAATGGCGGCCGCCGCAGTGGTGTTGCCAATGCCCATTTCGCCGGGTACAAAAATATCAATACCGGTTTCAACCGCACTCATGCCAAAGGCCATGGCTTCGGCGCAGTCTTCGTCCAGCATGGCGGCTTCGTGGCTGAAATCATTGGTTGGAATTTCCAATGCCACTTCCATAACCCGCAATTCGGCATCAACCGCCTTGCAAATCTGATTGATTGCCGCACCGCCATTGATGAAATTTTCCACCATTTGCTGGTTTACGCTGACAGGAAAGGCCGAAACGCCCTGGGCGCAAATACCGTGGCTGCCGGCAAAAATGGTCACACGCGGGCGGCTGGCACGCGGTTTGGCATTTCCCTGCCAGCTTGCCAGCCACAGGCTGATTTCTTCCAGTCGCCCAAGGGACCCTTCGGGTTTGGTCAATTGGGGTTCGCGCGCCAGAACAGCGTCACGCGCTGTTGTATCAGCCGCAGGAAGATCGGCCATCAGGGTGCGAATATCGTCCAGATTTTGCGGCGGTTGTTTGGGATCGAACATGAATTTGGTCTCCGGGCGGCAGGAAATGCCAAGGGTGAGGCAATGGGGCTTGGCTTTGGTGCGCACCATGATTAGTCTGCCGATAGCCAAATTGCCAGTTTGAAAATCGGAAATGACCGGTGCCCCAAAATCAGCCTTCCCATGAGACTCGCCCAAAAAACGATGCCGCACCCGATTGCGCAACGCCGCAAATGCAGGCCGGTGACGAGATTCAGGATCAAGAGACCGCTGAAAACGCTGAAAACGCGGGATTGTATGACCTGGTTTGCGGTGATTTTGGCCGCGCCCTGATGTTGTTGTCGCGCGTCCCTTGGGTGGGATCGGTTAATTTTCAGCCCGCGCTTATTGCCCGTTCGGTCTGGTGTTGGCCGTTGATTGGCCTGTTTCTGGCCGGGATTGCGGCTCTGCCTGCTCTGGCTATCGGATGGTTAAGTGGAAATAACGGTCTTGCCAGCGTTTTTGCCATTCTGGCAATGGTGATCCTGACCGGGGCCTTGCATGAAGATGGCATTGCCGATTGCGCCGATGGTTTTGGTGGCGGAACAACCCGGGAACGCAAACTTGAAATTATGCGTGATAGCGCGATTGGCAGTTACGGGGTTGTTGCGCTGGTTTTGGTGTTTGCGACACGGTTATTTGTTGCCCTTCAGGCGTTTGAGATCGGCATTTTCCTGTCGGCCCTTATGATCAGCGCGATGTTTTCGCGCCTGGCGATGCCGGTTTTAATGATGGCGCTGCCCCCGGCCCGAAGCGAAGGTTTGGGGCGCAGTGCCGGGCGCCCGGCTCTGATACCGTTTTTACTGGCCTTGTTTGCTGTTGTGATCGTGACCATGCTCCTGGGGGGGCCGGTGATGATGTTGGCCGGGTTGCTGGCCTTGATCTGTGCATGTCTGATTGTTGGGTTTATTGCCAAATGGCAAATTGGCGGTCACAGTGGTGATGTTTTGGGAAGTGCCCAGATTATCGCCGAGTTATTTGTTGCGATAGCGATCCTTTCTGTGGCGTCGCGGGGGATTTGATGAGCGGATTTGCCATAACCCGCTGGTGGATTATCCGCCATGCGCCGGTCGATAATCCCGGTGGGGTGATTTATGGCCGTACCGATTTGCCAGCCGTTTTCGCCGATAACGCTTTGTTGGCACGCATTGCCGCAACCTTGCCAACCGATATTGTGCGGGTTGCCAGCAATTTATCGCGCAGTATTGAGACGTTAAAGCGGCTGGATGGATTGCGCGATGCGGGCGATGAATGCGCGCGCGCAAGCGATGGTACCGGTTTGGCGGCTGTTCCCGATATTCAGATTATTCCGGCTTTGGCCGAACAGGATTTTGGCGCCTGGGAAGGGCTGCGATGGGCCGATATTCCGGCCCGTCAGGTCGAGATATTTTGGGATGATTACGCCAATGCCGTGCCACCGGATGGTGAAAGTTTTAGCCAGCTTGCCGTGCGTGCGGGCACGGCCTTTAAAAGCCTGACCACAGAACATGCCGGACGAAATATTGTCGCTGTGCTGCACGGGGGCACGATCCGTGCCATTCTGGCATCAATATTGAATATTCCGCCTGCAGCAGCATTGACGTTTGATGTTGCGCCTTTGGGCATGACCCGGATCGATTATCTTGAGGCACCCGATAATCCCGGCTGGCGGATTGGCAGCGTTAATCTGACCCTGTAAGATATTTGCAGATGTTGCCGATTGTGCGCCCCCCTTTTGTTTCTGGCGACACACTTTGTTTTGATATCGCTATGATTTTTGGGGCGGAAGGCCTGGTGTGAATGGCCCGCACGTGGCCCCGGACATTGCCCCGGATTATGGCAATGACCGGGGTGCCTGATCAGGCAGATTTGCGGTTTTCAGTCACATTATTATTGGCAATGAATCCTGACAAAAAACGATCAAGATTGTCGTGGGAAATGTGATGTTTGGTAGCGTGTTCGTTCAGGTCTGCCAGATAGGCTTTGTAATAGTCAAGCGGTCGGCTGCGCGCTTTGCCGCGCAAGCGATTGGTACGGGGGAAATCTTCGGCGAATTCGGTGCTTTCGATGACATTGGAAATGGCATCGTCAAGAATGGCTGCCGGGATACCATTATATTTTTTTCCGCAGGCAGACAGCATTTTGCTGGCGGTTGGCACCGAAATACCGGGCTGTCCCAATAAATGGTTCAAGGCTTCGTCGTCGAAATCGTCGCATTCGAATAAATTGACCAGGGATGGCAAGTCGCGGGCCAGCAACGACAACGCGTTTACGCGAATGCCTCTGGCATGCGTCCATATGATGGCGGCAACCATGCCCCGTGCCGGGTCTTCCTTGTAAAGCGCACGCACCTGACGTCGACGCAGAACGACCTCGTGATCGTCTGCGTGCTGTTCCAGAAAGCTGACAAAACGCGATGTATCGTTTTGCAGTCGGTCGAGCAGTTTTGTCCACATGTCGCGACGCGACGTGGTTTGCCAGATCAAGAGTTCCTGAGCACGAATCTCATCGACATATTTTTCTAAAGCCATTGGGATAAACAATTTTGTTGTTATCTGGAATGATGGTTAGCAGACAGCGCTCGGACCCTCGACACCCGGGTTTTCCCGGTGTGTTTGATATCGGCAAGTTCCATTCCGTATTTTTGTTGGCCCAATGTTCACTCAAAGGGAACCGGCCCTCAATATATCAATTCTTACAAATACTGACCTTTCGTCTAGGAAGCCCTTATTCTTTAAGTGAAAATACTGACGCCTGTTTTTTGGAATGATGGTTAGACGCAGTATGCTTTGCGTGAAGCCCTTGGGAATGGGCCGGTTTTCGCGGTTTTCGCGGTTTTTGTCTTTTGGCACGCGCATCGGTCTTGCGATTGGGTTTTGCCATTTCGCCAGGACGCTGATTTTATTGCAAACGGCAACCTTTGCGTTCCCTGTGATTCCACGTCTCTCTTAACGGGGGAAATTCGTATCAACAAAGCGGCCTCTTCTAATCCAAAGTCTTTTGGGTTAGTGTCGCGTCGCTGTTTGGTGATGGGAAATCCGGTGCAAGGCCGGTGCTGCCCCCGCAACTGTATCGGGTCGGGTTATTTATGGCAGGACGTACCTGCCACCCACTGAAGGATAGGATTTGAAATCCTTTGGGAAGGGAAATAACCAACACGCCCGAAGCCAGGAAACCTGCCAGAAGCGATCCCCGTGCGATAGCACGCAGGATCTATGCAACCGGGTCTCGGGTGGAGACCATAGCGCAAGGAACCGATGGGCCATGACCCCAACTGTAATTGAAAACGGCGTTCACCTGATATTGGGGGGCGCGCGGTCTGGCAAAAGCAAATTTGCCGAAGACATGGTCATTGCTGCTGGCGGGGGCACCTATATTGCCACCGGTCGCGCCTGGGATGACGAAATGCGCGATCGCATCAGCCATCATAAACAACGTCGCGGCCCGCTTTGGGCCACGATCGAGGAACCGCATGACTTATGCGGGGTTTTGTCGCGGTTAGATCAGGACAGTGAAGGACCGGTACTGGTCGATTGTCTGACCCTGTGGCTGACCAACCTTATGATCAATGAAAACGACATTGATCAGGAAATTGATCAGCTGTGCGATCTGTTACCCCGCCTGGCTTTGCCGGTATTGCTGGTTTCAAACGAGGTCGGTTTTGGCATTGTGCCCGAAAATGCGATGGCACGGGCCTTTCGCGACCATGCCGGGCGCTTGCATCAGCGCATTGCCGCCCTTGCCAGCCGGGTGACTTTGGTGATTGCAGGCATTCCGATGGCGGTTAAATAATTTCATATCCGATGTTTGAACATCCGATTTTATCAAGGATTTAAAGACTATGGCGCATTTGGGTAAAATCCCCGCGACCGTGATTACCGGCTTTCTGGGCGCGGGCAAAACCACCATGATTCGCAACATGCTGCAAAATGCCGGGGGCAAGCGCATTGCCTTGATCATTAATGAATTTGGCGATGTCGGTGTTGACATGGAAGTCATCAATGGCTGTGGCATCGAAGGCTGTGCGAAAGAAGATGTGGTTGAGCTGGCTAATGGCTGCATTTGCTGCACGGTCGCCGATGATTTTGTTCCGACCATGCAAAAATTGCTGGATCGCGAGACACCGCCAGATCATATCGTTATCGAAACTTCTGGTTTGGCCCTGCCCAAGCCGCTGGTAAAGGCCTTTAACTGGCCGGAAATTCGCTCGCGCGTGACGGTGGATGGTGTGGTTGCTGTGCTCGATGCCGCAGCCCTGCGCGACGGGTTATTTGCCCATGACCATGCCGCCGTGCAGGCCCTGCGCGAAGCAGATGATAATCTGGACCATGAAAGCCCGCTTGAGGAACTGTTTGAAGAACAGCTTCATTGTGCCGATATGGTGGTTCTTAACAAAATCGACCTTTTAACCCGCGACGAGCTGGCCAAGGTGGAAGCCGACATTCGGGCAGAGCTGAAACGCCCGTCGGTCAAGATCATTTCAACCGACCATGCGCGCATTGAAAATGCGGTTTTGCTGGGCCTTGGTGCGGCTGCCGAGGATGATCTGGAAAGCCGCCCGTCCCACCATGATGACGGGCATGAGCATGACCACGACGATTTTGAAAGTTTTGTCGTGACGCTGGATGACGTTAGCGATCCGGCGGCACTGGAACAATGTCTGATTGCGGTTGTTCGTGATTTTGACGTGCTGCGCATCAAGGGGTTTGTCAATGTGCCGGGCAAGGCCATGCGCCATGTGGTGCAGGGTGTTGGCGAACGGTTTCAGCGTTATTTTGACCGTCCGTGGCAGGAAGGCGAAACCCGCCAGTCGCGTTTGGTGGTGATTGGCTTGCATGATATGGACCAGGCCGCGATTGCCAAGGCCATTTTGGCCGCCTGAGAAAGTCAGAACGGGCGGGGTGATGCCATTGCATAACCCTGTCCTGTTTTTTGATCGGCAGGGTTGTGCCCTGCCGGTGTTTCTGCGCCCATTTTACCAGACAGGTTGCGTTTTATGCATTTACTTGCCGCACAGCCGGGCACAATCACCGATGGCAGCGAAGCCGTCGATCTGGGGCAAAGCCCCGGTGATGTTGTTATTCTGTCGGCAGCAGAATCCGAACTGGCCTGTCTGGCATCGGCGCAAACCGGTTTACACGCGGAGTTTGATGACAATATTCCGTCGCTGCGCCTGGCGAGTTTGTTGCAGCTGGGCCATAACATGTCGGTCGATCTGTATCTCGATGATGTGGTGTCCCATGCCCGTTTTATCATTGTCCGGGTGCTGGGCGGGCGCGGTTATTGGGAATATGGTATTGAGCAACTGGTTGCCCATGCGCGTGAAAATGATATTCCGCTGGTTTTGTTGCCCGGCGATGATCAGCCCGACGGAGAAATGCTGTCGCTTTCAACCCTGAAAGGACAGGCATGGCAACAGATCTGGCGTTATCTGGTTGAAGGTGGGCCGGGCAATGCCAACAATTTGTTGCGATATGTTTATGAACACCTGACGCCTGATCGTGACTGGCACTGGCAACCGCCGGCCCCGCTGGTTAAGGCCGGGCTCTATTGGCCGGGCACAACCGGTTTGTCGCTGGCCGACATTGGGGCCAAATGGCACGCAGATCGCCCGGTAGCGGCAATTGTGTTTTACCGTGCGCTGGTTCAGGCGGGCAATCTTGATGTGATTGACGCCATGATTGCCGCGCTTGATAAAGCCGGGATCAACGCCCTGCCGGTTTTTGTTTCCAGCCTGAAAGACCCGGTAGCCGCTGCCCTGGTGGCAGAATGGCTGGCGCAATCGCAATCGGATCTGATTTTAAATACCACCGGCTTTGCCCTTGCCGTGCCGGGTGTTGTGCGCGGTGAAAGCCCGTTTGATGCGGTGGATGCACCGGTGATGCAGGTGGTATTATCGGGTGGTAGTGCTGCGGCATGGCGCGACGGGGTGAACGGGCTGGCCGCACGCGACATCGCCATGAATGTCGCCCTGCCCGAGGTGGACGGGCGGATATTTTCCCGCGCCATTTCGTTTAAGGGATCTGCCGGGCGCGATGCGTTAACGCAAATTGATCTGGTTAAATATATCCCGGTGGCTGATCGGGTGGGTTTTGTGGCCCAACTGGCGGCAAACTGGGTGCGGTTGCGCCAAACCCCGGTGGCCGAAAAACGGGTGGCCATGGTGATGGCAAATTACCCCAATCGCGATGCCCGTTTGGGCAACGGCGTGGGCCTTGATACGCCAGCAGGCATGATGGAAACCCTTCACGCCCTGCAGGCCGCTGGCTATGACATCTGCGACATGCCCGACGATGGTGCTGATTTGATTGCCCGGGTCAAGGCCGGGCCAACCAACGATTTTAAATCGCTTGATCAGCGTGTTGTGCGTATCACCCTGCCCATGGCCGAATATCAAGCGGCATTCGCGGCTTTGCCCGTTGCCCTGCAAAATCAGGTCACGGATCGTTGGGGCGCACCGGAAACAGACCCGTTTTATCGCGCGTCACAGGGCGGGTTTGTTTTATCGATTGTGCCCATGGGCAATGTCGTGATCGGGCTGCAACCGGCGCGCGGCTATAATATTGACCCGCTCGAAAGTTATCATTCCCCTGATCTGGTGCCGCCGCACAGCTATTTTGCCTTTTATATCTGGCTGCGGCACAGCTTTGATGCCCATGCCATTATTCATTTTGGCAAACATGGCAACATGGAATGGCTGCCGGGCAAATCGCTGGCCTTATCCGAAAATTGCTTTCCCGAGGCCGTTTTTGGCCCCACCCCGCATTTATACCCGTTTATCGTTAACGACCCCGGCGAAGGTACACAGGCCAAACGCCGCGCCCAGGCCGTGATTATCGACCACCTTACTCCGCCCTTAACCCGTGCCGAAAGTTACGGCCCGCTGAAGGATATGGAGGCTCTGGTTGATGAATATTACGATGCCGCGGCCGTTGATCCGCGCCGGTTAAAGCTGCTCAAGCGTGATATTCTGGAACTGGCCGTACGCATCGGGCTGGACCACGATTGCGGCATTGCCCCGGACGAAGACGAAGAATCGGCTCTGGCAAAACTCGACAATTATTTGTGCGAGCTGAAAGAACTGCAAATCCGGGATGGTTTGCATATTTTTGGCAAGGCCCCGGAAGGTCGCCTTTTGACCGATTTGCTGGTGGCTCTTGCGCGCCTGCCGCGCGGCAAGGATGCCGGGGCAACGGCGTCACTGCACCGTGCGCTGGTGCGCGACTTGTTGCCAGACCCTGAAACGGCGTTTGACCCGCTTGATTGTATTATGGGCGATGTGTGGCAAGGCGACCGCCCGCAGGCCTTGCGCGATTATGACGCGGTTTGCGGCGCATGGCGCACCCATGGCGACACAGTCGAGCGGCTGGAATTACTGGCGATGGATCTGGTCGCGGGGGAAAAAGCCGCCCCGAGTGATTGGGTTCAAACCACGGATGTTATTTACGATATCGAAACATCCCTGCGCCCGGCGATAACCCGATGTGGTACTGCCGAGATTAACGGGCTTTTGCGCGGGCTGGCGGGCAAGTTTGTCGAACCGGGGCCATCGGGTGCCCCGACACGGGGCAGACCCGACGTTTTGCCGACCGGGCGGAATTTTTATTCGGTCGATACCCGAACTGTCCCAACCCCGGCGGCATGGCAACTGGGCTGGAAGTCGGCCGAATTGTTATTGGAACGCCATGTGCAGGAACATGGCGAATGGCCTGCGGCCCTTGGCCTGTCGGTGTGGGGGACCAGCAACATGCGTACAGGCGGCGATGACATTGCCCAGGCAATGGCGATGATGGGGGTAAAACCGACATGGGATTCCGCATCGCGCCGGGTGACCGGGTTTGAAATTATTCCGATTACGTTATTGGGCCGCCCGCGCATCGACATTACCCTGCGCATTTCCGGTTTTTTCCGCGATGCTTTTCCCGGCCTGATCGATTTGTTTGACAGTGCCGTGCGCGCGGTGGCTGCCCTGAACGATGAACCGACCGATATGAACCCGATTGCCCGACGGGTTCGCGCCGAAACAGCCAAGCTGACAGCCGATGGTGTGGATGCCGTTTTGGCGGCGCGACAGGCGGCGTTTCGTGTTTTTGGCTCCAAACCGGGGGCTTATGGGGCCGGTTTGCAGGCGATGATCGACGAAAAATTGTGGGAAAACGAGGCCGATCTGGCCGATGCCTATCTGGCATGGGGCAGTTATGCCTATGGTAACGGGGCCAGCGGCGAAGCAGCCCGCGATGTTTTTGAAACCCGGTTGGGGGCGGTGGATGCCATTGTTCATAATCAGGATAACCGCGAGCATGATGTGCTCGATTCCGACGACTATTATCAGTTCGAAGGCGGAATGACATCGGCGGTGCGCCACATATCAGGCCAGCAACCGGTGGTTTATCATAATGACCATTCCCGCCCCGAAAGCCCGAAAATCCGTACTCTGGACGAAGAAATCGCCCGGGTCGTGCGGGCGCGTGTGGTGAACCCCAAATGGATCACGGGTGTTATGCGCCACGGCTATAAGGGGGCTTTTGAAATGGCGGCAACGGTGGATTATCTGTTTGCTTTTGCCGCCACCGCGCGCTGTGTCGCCAACCATCATTTTGATCTGGTCTATGACGCCTATCTGGGCGACGATGCGGTGCGCGATTTTATCGCCACCCATAACCCTGATGCCCTGAACGACATTCGCGACCGGCTGGCCGAGGCGATTGACCGCGGATTATGGCAACCAAAGCGCAACAGCGTTGCCGCCAATTTAATGGAGGGGCGCGATGAAGCCCGGTAAAGCAATGTGGGTGGGAAAAATTGCCTTTTTTGCAAGGTCTTGCCTGATTTTATCAACTCTGCTGCTAATGTTGCCTGCAATTGCCACGGCTGCACCCCAAAAGGCAGCGGCAACGTGGTCACCGGTCCCCAACGGGGCGCTGCATTGGCAATTGCAGGGCGATGTCGTGCCCGCGCCGGGAACAAAGGTTATTGATAGCGATGTGTTCGACACGCCCGCCACACAGGTGAAAAAATGGCGCGATCAGGGGCTTTATCCTGTGTGTTATGTTAATGTGGGGGCCTTTGAGGACTGGCGCGATGACGCATCTGATTTCCCCGACGACGTGATCGGGGCGGCTTATGATGGTTGGCAGGGCGAAAGATGGCTTGATATCAGCCATTTTAAGGCCCTTGCCCCGGTGATGGAAGCAAGGCTGGATTTATGCGCCGATAAAGGATTTTTGGCCGTCGAGCCCGATAACATTGACGGGTACGATAATGAAACCGGGTTCGATATCACCCGCGATGACCAGGTGGCATATCTGCGCTGGTTGATTGGGCAGGCCCATAAGCGCGGTTTGGCGATTGGGCAAAAAAACGCCCCTGATCTGATCAGTGATCTGGTTAACGAGATGGATTTCGCCCTGCTTGAATCGGCATGGCGGGATAACTTTTTAGCAGATTTCACGCCGTATCATCAGCAGAACAAGCCGGTTTTTGCGGTGGAATATCGCGAAGACGGGGCCGATTTGGCGGCGGTGTGTGCGGATATAAAGCAGTATGGCTTTATCGGTATGGTGGCAAATTATGACCTGGCCGGACAGGTTGAAAACTGCCGCTGACAGGCAATGTCTTTGCAGATGTTGTCAACCGATGCGCGACTGGCGGCACGGACAGGCCGGAATTTGAAATTTGGATCGATACAGAAACAACCCTGCTGTGCCTGTGCCGCACCTGTATATTGTAGCAGATTTGTTAATTGACCCCAAAAAGTGGTATTTTTGACCATTTTGGTAAAGTTTAACGTTTCGAAACCGGGTAATTTATGCGTTAATACATTATTAACCCTTGGTTGGGCGAAGAGTCACCCCATTTGGGGCCGGGACGCATCGGCGATAACAGCCGGTAAAAATGCGCCAGGCCCAAGGCAGGAGGCCGCGATGGAGACTTTAAAACAGGTTCGTTTGCCCCATTATGCGCAAACACCGCCCCCCGCCCATAGCGGGCATGCGGAAATTATCGATTTTCTTTTATCCGGGCAGGATGTGCCCCAGTGGTTGCGCCATGACTTGCACGGTAAAGGCAATACGCGCCCGGCCCGTGGGGCGATTGGCGTGGTTCTGGCCTTGCGCGACCATTTCAATAAATGCCATCAACCGGTTAGCCAGGACCTGTTTCATGAAGGTTTATGTGAATTGGGCGGCCATTTTCCCCTGCCTGCAAACCAACACATCAAATCGCGCGAACGCATTTACTGGCGTTACTTGCAGGGGGTTGAAAAACCGGTGTGGCAGGCAACGGTGTCGCTGGCACATATTCGGCAAAAAACATTCCCCGTGGTGCGCGATCTCCGCAGCCTGATTGCCGCTGTGGTTGCCAGCCGCAACTGGGCCGAACGCCGTTTGGAACAGATTGAACAAAGTTTTCAAAAACCGGCAACAGCACCTAATGCAGGCATGGCAAAGGCGTTGGTGCGGTTGCGGCAAATGTCGCCCGGCGACCGGCTGCAATTGTTTAACAAGGCCCGGATGCGCCGCCCCGAACTGGCCAATATTGACATGCGCGAACCGGCAAAATGGGCCGATCTGGTCGCCGCCGACCTGGGTGTGGTGTCGCGTTAGGGACAGGTTAACGCGTGCTGATTGCTGTGTTTATACCGAAACGGTACGCCGTTGTGACATGGCGTACCGTTTTGCGTTTGTGCATGTCACGGTCGCCGGGCGGCAAGAGCCTTGTGCGGAAAATTGACAATCCTTCTTGATTGTCATCGGGCTTTGGCCGACTTTGGCATCATAAAAGGGACGCAAGATCGCCCGTATTTCAGCAAGGATGGAAAAGCCAATGACGGATCGTACCCAAACGCTTGCAACGCCGACAGCGGCAACCGCCATAGACGACCAAAATGCCCGCCATGATGAAAAAATGAAAAAAATCAAAGCCGCGCGTGACCGCATGATGGCCGAGAAAATCGACAAAAAAGGCCTGGTGATTGTCCATACCGGCAAGGGTAAAGGCAAATCATCCTCGGCCTTTGGCATGGCGATGCGCTGTGTGGGGCATGGCATGAAGGTCGGTGTGGTGCAGTTTATCAAGGGCGGCTGGGAAACCGGCGAGGCAAAGTTGTTGGCACAATTCCCCGAACTGTGCGAATTTCACGCCATGGGGGCCGGGTTTACCTGGGAAACGCAAAACCGCGCCCAGGATATTGCCCTGGCCCGCCAGGCATGGGAAAAAGCCCGCGAAATGATGCGCGATCCGTCTTATGCCATGGTCATTCTTGACGAATTGAACATTGTTTTGCGCTATGATTTTCTGCCACTCGATGATGTTCTGGCCGCCCTTGTTGATAAGCTGCCTGATCAGCATGTGGTGATTACCGGGCGCAATGCCCCGGAAAAACTGATCGAAGCGGCCGATCTGGTGACTGAAATGACGATGGTCAAACATCCGTTTCGCGAACAGGGGATCAAGGCCCAGATCGGGGTCGAGTTTTAATTGGCAGTTTTCATCAGGCCGTTTTGATCGGGGCGTTTTGACCCGTCAGCACAGAAAGTTTCGGTTTTATAATGAAATTGCCAGGCGGCATTGCGGCGACCAAGACCACCACCCCGGCCCTGATGTTGCAGGGCACGGGGTCGGATGTGGGGAAATCCTTGTTGGTGGCGGGTCTGTGCCGGGCCTTTGCCCGGCGGGGCCTGCGGGTGCGCCCGTTTAAACCGCAAAATATGTCCAATAATGCCGCCGTCACTGCCGATGGCGGCGAAATTGGCCGCGCACAGGCCTTGCAGGCCCGGGCCTGCGGGGTGGATACCAGTGTGCATATGAACCCGGTTTTGCTAAAACCGCAAAGCGACATTGGCGCGCAGGTGGTGGTGCAGGGACAGGTGTTAACCAACGCCCTGGCGCGCGATTATTACCGCCTGAAACGCGATTTGCTGCCCCGCGTGATCGACAGTTTCAATATTATTGCCAGGGATGCCGACCTTGTAATTGTTGAAGGGGCCGGGTCGCCGGCAGAAGTGAATTTGCGTGCGGCCGACATTGCCAATATGGGCTTTGCCGAGGCGACAAAAACCCCGGTGGTGCTGGTCGGCGATATTGACCGTGGCGGTGTGATTGCGTCAATCGTTGGCACCCATGTTTTGCTATCAGACAGTGATCGTCAGTGGTTAAAGGGCTATATCATCAACAAGTTTCGCGGCGATGTGTCGTTGTTTGAACCCGCACTTGATATTATTGCCGACCAGACCGGGCTTAAAAGTTTTGGTATTGCAACGTTTTGGCCAGGCGCGGCAAAATTGCCACCCGAAGACGGCGTGGCACTGGGCCAGACGGAACGGTATCGCCGGTCGGTGCGTACCGATTTGGCACATAGCGGTAAAAAGAATGGTTTGCGCGCGACGCGCGACGATATCGATGCTCATGCGGGTTCTGGTGCCGAGACTGGCGCGCCGTATACGGGCCATGTGCCTCTGGTGCGGGTTGCCGTGCCGCATTATCCTCAGATTGCTAATTTTGACGATCTTGACCCCCTGCTGGCCGAACCGGGCATTGATCTTGTTTTGGTGAAACCGGGCGAAGTGATGCCGGTGGATTGCGATCTGGTGGTGCTGCCTGGCAGCAAATCGACCTTGGCCGATTTGCGGTTTTTAAAGGCACAGGGCTGGGACATTGATATTAAAGCTCATTGGCGTAATGGCGGCCATGTCATGGGCATTTGCGGTGGCTATCAGATGTTGGGCAATATGGTCTGCGACCCTGACGGGGTGGAGGGCGCGCCGGGTGACGAGGCCGGGCTGGGTTTGCTCAATGTGGAAACCGTGATGGCGGGGCGCAAAACCCTGCGCCAGGGCAAGGCTGTGGTAGCGGGTAATGCCCTATGCCCGGTGCCCGATGGCACAGCCCTTAGCGGATATGAAATTCATATGGGCCAAACCACCGGGGCGGACTGCGCGTTTGGCTGGGTTGTGACCACAGGCAATGAAGATGGTTCTGTTGCCGGGGGTAAAAGTGCCGGTGAAGCAGATGGGGCAATTGGTGGTCTGGGCCGGGTGATGGGATGTTATTTACACGGCATTTTTGCCAGCGATGATTTTCGCAGGGCCTATTTGGCCGCGATTGCCGGGCAGGAAATATGGGGGCAAAGCATTGCCTTCGAAGCCGAAATTGAGGCCACACTGGATGGTCTGGCCGATCATTTGGAACAATGTCTGGACCTTGATGCCCTGTGGGCACTGGCGCAAACACGCAATAATGCGATGATTTAATTCGTTTTGTTAACGATTAGGCGTCATAATGGTGACATGTTAAACCGGCATGGCGGTCAGGCGCAGGGATAGCTTTACATCACACCCTGACACATGTTTTTTAAAACCATTGCAAATCGATCCCAAACCGGGTCAAAAGCCGTGAATTTGTCACATCTTCATTCTTGATCGGTAAGCTGCTGACCATGCGTCTATTATATCATTTCTGGCTGTCTCCATTTTCGCGCAAGGTACGGTTGGTTCTTGCGGAAAAGAAACTGGATTTTGACCTGGTTTCCGAACCGGTATGGGAGCGGCGCGAGGAGTTTTTGCGCCTGAACCCGGCCGGTCAAGTGCCGGTCTTGCAGGAAGAAGACGGCACCGTCATCGCAGACTCGACGGTTATTTGTGAATATATCGATGAAGTTTACAACGATGATCCGTTGATGGGCAAAACCCCGGTGGAGCGCGCTGAAATTCGCCGCCTTGTGGCGTGGTTTGATGGCAAGTTTAACACCGAAGTCACCGATAATCTGTTGGGCGAAAAATACCTGAAACGTTATTTTGCCAAGGGGTCCACCCCGGATACCGGCTGCCTGCGGGCGGGCCGGGTCAATGTCGGGCATCATCTGGATTATCTGGGCTGGTTGTTTGAACGGCGTAAATGGCTGGCGGGCGACCGTTTGACGATGGCCGATATTGCCGCTGCGGCCCAAATTTCGGTTATCGACTATATGGGCGACATTAAATGGGCGCGCCATGAACGGGCCAAGGAATGGTATATGCGGATTAAAAGCCGCCCGTCGATGCGCGACATTCTGGCCGACCGCCAGGTTGGGTTTCCGCCCGCAGCACATTATGCCGATCTGGATTTTGAATGACCCCTGCCAACCCGTCAAAACAGCCCGGTTTTTACCCCGCTGGCGGGTTGAATGTTGCCAGTTATGATTTGCGCGCCGAACTGGACCGCAAACTGTTTGACGATCCCCTGCCCTTTTACCGTGATCAGGCGTTAAAATCCGGTGGCCCGGTGCTGGAACTTGGCTGTGGCACCGGTCGGATCTGTGCCGAGATTGCCCAAAATGGCATTGCCGTTGAGGGGCTGGATTTATCCGAGGCGATGCTGGCCATCGCCCGGCAAAAATACCCTGCCCAGCGTTTTCACCATGCCGATATGTGCGATTTTGATCTGGGCCGCCAGTTCACCCTGATCATGATACCGTTTCGGGGCTTGCAGGAAATTGTTACCGCCCGCGGTCAGCGCGCCGCCCTGGAGCGCGCCTTTGCCCATTTGATGCCCGGTGGCAGGCTGGTATTTGATTTGATCGATCCTGATTTGCGCTATTGTCTGCCCGAAGGCGACCCGGAAATTGTGCCATTGCCGTTGTTTCCCATGCCCGAAAATATCGGCTCTGCGGGTAGCAAATTGCGCATTACCGCGATGGAGCGCACCAACAATCCACTGACCCAGCAGTTTTCCGAACATTGGCGGTTTGAGGAAATCACCTCCGACGGGCATGTCTTGCACCGCGAGGATAACTGGCATCACATGCGCTGGGTGCACCGCGCCGAAATGGCCCTGATGCTGGAGCTTTGCAGGTTTGTTTCGATTTCGGAATATTCTGGATTTAACGATGAGCCGCCCAAATATGCCACCAATCAGGTGTGGATGGCACAACGCCCGCATCAATAATGTTGAGCTAAAGCATATTTCCTTTAATATGCTTTAAAACGAATGGTGACGATGGCCGACATATAAAGCGCCCGGCGGACGATAGCCCTTCCGCCCGTCACAAAGGCGCGTCCAGCCCTGCGTCATGACCGGCGGGTCATTGGCGCAAGGTCGCTTAGGGCTGCGGCGGCCTTCTCGTCAAGCTCTCCAAGTTCCGGGATTTCGATGAGAAGGGCAAAGGCAGTG
>TARA_R110001583_G_scaffold16561_15_pt1 | contig 36458 bp, 24 predicted proteins | sample TARA_R110001583 | Tara Oceans TARA_R110001583 (sample SAMEA4398432) | marine metagenome | biome: Polar Biome; feature: [MES] marine water layer (ENVO:01000295) within the mesopelagic zone...; material: water (ENVO:00002006), including particulate matter (ENVO:01000060) such... | reverse complement strand
TGAGCAAGAAAAACGTAACGGAAACCTTGTGTTGCTGCGTTGTTGCTATTTCGTCAAGCTCATCCAGTCCGCGATTAAGCTTACTGGCAGTCGTTTCGCCTTGAAGGCGAGTCACTTTTTCTCAACAGCAAGAAAAAGTAACCAAAAAGTGCCGTTCCGAAACGTTTTTTAATCTTGCTAAATCAATTCCTTTAACCGCACCAGTTCGGACCGCACATCCCTGTGCGGAACCGAACTTAACCACGGTCAAAGGGCACGCAGAGCTTAGCCCGCTTATAACACTATGCTGTCGCATAATAAGCTCCTTGCCGTGATTCGCTAAAGGAATTGATTGAGCAAGAAAAACGTAACGGAAACCTTGTGTTGCTGCGTTGTTGTTATTTCGTCAAACTCATCCAGTCGGTAATTATGCTTACTTGGCAGTGGTTTCGCCCTGTAGGCGACATTACTTTTCTCTTGCTGTTGAGAGATCATGACTCTCTCGAACTGCTAAAATTAGTTTCAGTTTTTCATCGTCTTGTTGCCTACAATGCGAAACTCTAGTCTGATAATTAAGTATTAACATCAATGTGGATGCGATGATCCCCTTTACATTTTCCTTGTGCTATTAATTACTTTAGCAAGTCACGGCATGGATGCCGTGGCTAAGTTCGGTTCCGCACAGGGATGTGCGGTCCGAACTGGTGCGTTATAAAGTGATTCATCGCGCAAGATTAGAAAATGTTAGGGGCTGCCTTTCCTTTGGTTACTTTCCTTTGGCAGTTCAAAGGAAAGTAACTCGCCTACAGGCGAAACCACTGCTTAGTAAGGTCAATCACTGACCGGATGAGTTTTACGAAATAGAGTCAACGCAACTGCTACGTAAGCTCAATTACCGACTGGATAAGCTTGACGCCAATCAAATCGACACAGCCGCACTCGTCTACAGGAGAAACAACTGCTACGTAAGCTCAATTATCGACTGGATGAGCTTGACGAAGCATAAATCAAAATGGCTACATTTTTTTGAACGAATTACCTGTCGAACCATAAATTAAAAATAGCTACAGAAAACAAACCAAAATCAGCACCATAACCCCTTGCCATTCCTCTCTAGTTAGCGTTTAATCAACAAACATCTAACGCGTTACAAAACGCCACACCTCCATTAATTGCAGCATAACAGGAGAAGAAAATGACATTAAAATGGATCGACTCTCTCGACATCGCCATCGAATTAATAGAACAACATCCAGACCAAAATCCCACTTTACTTCGCTTTACTGATCTACGTGATTGGGTCCTAGCACTTGAAGAGTTTGATGATGATCCGGCGCATTGTAGCGAACGAATATTAGAAGCCATTCAGCAATGCTGGATTGAAGAACAATAAGGGTCGGCTTCAAAATTACTTGTACTTTTGTTTTCAAAATAACCCGTCATTTCAGGTTTTTTGAATATAATTCAGCGCAAGTTATTGTGTAACGATTTCTAACCCAAACAACCGCGTAAACGTAATGTTACGCAACTGCATTACAAAGGAAAAAAATGTCCAACTTGTTTTTAGTATTATTAAGTTTTGAACCTGCTTCATCATTATGGGAAGAAGGCGCCCCGATCAGTTTTTGTGAAAATAAAGTGACTATTCATCTTGATAAAACGTTACCCATTTATCGCCAAGTACAAAGTGCTGCGCGTAAACTCGATGGTATGTCACTTCGTGATCTAAAACTTTATGGCGAACATTGGGATGTGGAATTACGTTGGGCATTTAGCCAAGGGCTATTTAGTGCTAAAAAAGGCGCACAACTCCATTTTGGTGATATTAATGACAACGAATTACAACAGCTTACTTCTCGTAAATTAATCGTTGAATGGGTACGTAATACCATTAATCTTGGGCCTGAAGCACTTTACCCAGAAGTATTATGTGAAAAGTCAGTTGAATTGATCAAACATGTTTTAGCTGATAAAAGTCACCTACAATACAAAATTATTACCGGTGAAGCATTACTTGAGCAACAATTTCACGGCATTTACCAAGTGGGCCGAGGCAGTGATCGTCCACCTGCTATGCTTCAACTTGATTACAACCCAACGGGTGATGAAAATGCACCTGTGGAATTTGCATTAGTAGGTAAAGGTATTACCTTTGATTCAGGTGGTTATAGCTTGAAACCGAGTGCAGGTATGGCAATCATGAAAAGTGACATGGGTGGCGCTGCGACGTTAACTGGTTCGCTTGCGCTTGCTATCGTGAATGGTCTAAATAAACGCGTTAAACTTTACCTTTGCTGTGCAGAGAACTTAGTGAGTGGTAATGCTTTTAAACTTGGTGATGTGATCACCTATAAAAACGGCGTCACTGCTGAAATATTAAATACTGATGCAGAAGGACGTTTAGTCTTAGCAGATGGATTATTAGCCGCGCAAGAAGATAATCCGACGCGTATTATTGATGCCGCTACCTTGACGGGCGCAGCTAAAATGGCAGTTGGTCGTGATTATAACTGTGTATTATCGATGGATGATGAGTTTGTTGAATTAGCCAACAAAAGTGCAAAATTAAGCAATGAAATGTTGTGGCGTTTACCCTTTGAAGCTTTCCATATGAAACAAATTAATTCGTCATTTGCTGATATTGCTAATATTGCCAGTGGTGAAGGCAGAGCAGGGGCCTCTACGGCAACAGCTTTCTTAGCTAACTTTGTAAAAACACCCGAGAAAAATTGGTTACATTTTGATCTTTCTGGTAGTTATCAAGCTGGAACACAAGATTCTTGGTCTGCTGGCGGTAAAGGCCACGGGGTGATGATGATAAGTCAAATACTAATGGCTTAGTAGTTATTGCTTTGAGTCTTGAAAAACACGGTTTTTACCGTGTTTTTTTGTTTTTAACGCGTATACTACACACATTTTATTTTTCGTCATTTTCAATTAATTCCAGAGAACCAATATGCAAAAAATGCAAAGTTACTTCCTTCCAACCGCAAAAGGTTTGGCCCCACTGCTTGAGGTCGAACTCAAAGAGATGGGCATTGAAAACCCTAAACAAATTAACGGTGGGGTGAGTTTCGATGGTTCACTAGAGCAAGGCTACCAAGTTTGTTTGTGGTCTCGTTTTGCCTCGCGAGTATTGCTTAAATTAAGCGAATTCAAAGTGATCACTACGCTAGATCTTTATTTGGGCTGTAGCAACATTCCTTGGGAAGAGCATTTCGATATCAACAGTACTTTTTCTATCGACTTTACTGGGGCGAATGATGAAATTCGAAATACCCAGTTTGGCGCGCTAAAAATTAAAGATGCGATTGTTGATAGATTCCGCAAAAAATTCGATGAGCAACGTCCTAACGTTGAAAAGCGTGATGCCGATATCCGTTTCAACGGCCGTTTATGGAAAGATAAAGCCTCTATCTATTTAGATTTATCTGGCTCTCCATTACACCTTCGTGGATACCGCACCATTGCTGGTGAAGCACCGCTTCGTGAAACGCTAGCAGCGGGTATTATTAAACGCAGTGGTTGGAAGGGTGAAGCGTTACTTGATCCCATGTGTGGTTCGGGCACGATTGTTATTGAAGCAGCTATGATGGCCTTAAATATTGCACCCGGTTCTTTACGACCTCGTTTTGGTTTTGAGAAATGGAAAAAGCATGATGATGAATGTTGGAAAACACTGAAAACATCGGCACAGGTATACGGTAAACGCGCGGTTAATGAATGTGAGTCTAAATTCTATGCTTCTGATTTAAGCCAAGAGATGATTCGTATTGCCAAGCAAAATGCACAGCGTGCAGGTGTTGCTGAATTAATAGAATTTTCTGTTCAAGATGCTAAAAAAGTATTACCGCCAGAAGAATTAGAAACAGGCATGGTTATTTCTAACCCGCCTTACGGTGAACGTTTAGGTGGTTTCAGCGATACCATCACGCTTTATACTGAATTAGGCGTGCATTTTAAAGATGCCTTCGCGGGTTGGAATTTGTCTATGTTTGCGATGGATACTGAGCTGTTAAGCTGTTTAGGTATGCGCGCTGGTAGAAGTTACAAATTTTTCAATGGCCCGATTGAATGTGTATTAAAAAATTACCGTATTTCTGCTAAACGTCCAGCTGAAGGTACGCCTGTTGTAGAAGTAACTAAGCCAATATCTAAAGATAATAACGATAACGATAACGATAACAATGATATTTATGGTGATATTAGCAGTAAATACAGCCATAAAAATGATGAAAAAGGTGAGCAAAGAAAGGCACAAGCGCTTACTGAAAAAACAGAAAAAAATGTAACTGAAGAAAAGATAAACCCTTGGACTATGGGACGTGGTGATGAAGCGCCTGAACCTGTTGAGTCTTTTGAAATGGCACAGGAAAGCGAATCAGAAATCGTTTTTAAAGAAGTTAAACAGATAAAACCTGCTATCTATTCAGAAGCCTTTGCTAACCGTTTATCTAAAAACCTCAAAAAATTAGAGAAATGGGCTGAGCGTGAAAACGTAGAATGTTACCGCATGTATGATGCCGATTTGCCAGAATACAATGTCGCGATAGACCGTTATGGTGACTACATCATCGTTCAAGAATACCGTGCGCCTAAAGAAATAGAGCTCGGGAAAGTACGTCGTCGTTTCTTAGATGTTGTGTCAACTGTGCGTTACATGCTTAATCTTTCTGATGATAAATTAATTATTAAAGTACGTGAACGTCAAAAAGGGCGTCAGCAGTACGAAAGAATTGATGCGAAAAAACAATCACTGGTGATGCATGAAGGCCAAGCTAAGCTAATTGTAAATCTACAAGATTATCTGGATACGGGATTATTTTTAGACCACCGTCCAGTGCGTTTGAAAATTGGTAATATGGCAAAAGGCAAAGATTTCTTAAACCTATTCTGTTATACCGCAACGGCTTCTGTTCATGCTGCTTTAGGTGGCGCTAAATCAACAACCAGTGTTGATATGTCAAATACCTACCTCGCTTGGGGCGAAAAGAACTTTGCTGAAAATGGTATTACAGGTCAGCATCAGTTTATTCAGCAAGATTGTATCAAGTGGTTACAACATGCTCATGAAATGTACGATCTTATTTTTATTGATCCACCGACATTCTCAAACTCTAAACGTATGAGTGATGTCTTTGATGTACAAGATGACCATGTTGCTTTATTAACGTCAGCAAGTGAACGTTTGAATGACGGCGGTGAAATCATATTCTCGAATAATAAACGTAACTTCAAGCTGGATATTGAAGCTGTGAAAGCATTAGGTTTTTATATTAAAGATATTTCTAAGGCTTCAATTCCAGAAGACTTTAAACGAAATTCTAAAATTCACCAATGCTGGATTTTAAGCAAACATGACTGATAGTCTGAGGCTCTATTTTACCGATGGTTGTCATCTTTGTGATGACGCCATGGTTTTATTAGAGCAACTTAATCTTAATTATCAAAAAGTTGATATTGTAGAAACGCCGTCTTTAGTTGAGTTGTTTGGCACGCTCATTCCCGTTGTCGAAAACGTTGATGGCGCAACATTAAACTGGCCTTTTTCAATGCAACAATTAAAAGCATTCACATCTAACCAATAGGTTAGGTGTTTAAATTAAAGTAAATACTCAAGCATTTGGCTGAGTTTTTTAAAAAGAGAATCAATAAATTGGCACTATTAACCTTACATAATGCAGAGCTCGCCTTTGGTGATAATCCATTATTAAACAAAAGTAATTTAGTCATTGAACCTAACGAACGTGTTTGTTTAGTTGGACGTAATGGCGCAGGCAAATCAACCTTATTAAAAGTTTTAGATGGTCGTATTCAACTCGATGATGGTTCATTATTGATTAATAAAGATGTCACTGTCGCTCGCTTAGAACAAGATCCTCCTTCTGCGAATACCATGAGTGCTTACGATTTTGTGGCTTCTGGTATGGATGAAGCAGGCGAGGTATTAAAAGCTTACCATCACCAATTACATGTTATCTCTGAAGATTGTAGTGAAAAACAGCTTAATAAATTAGCTAAATTACAAGAAACCTTAGACCAACTTGATGGATGGCAATTAGACAGTAAAATTAATCAGATTTTAGACCGACTGGCTATCTCTCCCGATATTCACCTGAATGAACTTTCTGGTGGTTGGTTACGTAAAGTAGCCCTTGCAAAAGCCCTCGTGAATGACCCTGATTTATTATTACTTGATGAACCAACAAACCATTTAGACGTTGGTACGATTGAATGGCTTGAAGAGTTCTTATTGAACTTTAGAGGTTCGATTGTATTTATCAGCCATGATAGGGAATTTATTCGTCGCTTATCAACACGTATTATTGATATTGACCGTGGTAATTTAAGCTCATGGCCGGGTGGTTATGATGATTACTTGGAAGCAAAAGAAGAAGCATTACGAGTTGAAGATGAACAGAATGCGGAATTTGATCGTAAACTCGCGATAGAAGAAAAGTGGATCCGCCAAGGTATTAAAGCGCGACGTACCCGTAATGAAGGGCGCGTTCGTGCATTAAAAGCACTACGAAATGAACGTTCAGATCGTCAAAACGTGCAAGGCAAAGCTAAAATCAATATCGATGTCTCGAGTCGTTCAGGTAAAATTATCTTTGAAGCTGAAAACGTGGCCTACAGCTATGATGATTTGTGTATTGTGAAAGATTTTTCTACCACTATTATGCGTGGAGACAAAATTGCTTTTGTTGGGCGCAATGGTTGCGGTAAGAGTACGGTACTAAAATTGTTTTTAGACCAACTTCAACCTGATTCAGGCACCATGAAATGTGGTACTAAATTAGAAGTGGCTTATTTTGACCAATACCGCGATACCTTAGATCCTGAAAAATCGGTAATGGATAATCTTGCCGAAGGTAAACAGGAAGTCGAAGTTAATGGTGTAAAACGTCATGTATTAGGTTATTTGCAGGACTTTCTTTTCCACCCGGTGCGTGCCCGAACGCCTGTGAAAGCATTATCTGGTGGCGAAAAAAATCGTCTGCTACTGGCTAAAATCTTCTTAAAACCAAACAATTTATTGATACTCGATGAACCTACTAATGATCTTGATGTCGAAACGCTTGAATTATTAGAAGAGTTATTGGCTGATTATCAAGGTACGCTTTTATTAGTGAGTCATGACCGTAGTTTTGTTGATAATACGGTTACCCATACTTGGTTCTTTGATGGTAATGGTAACATTGAGCAGTTTGTTGGTGGTTTCAGTGATGCAAGTCGACACAAAGCGCAAAGTGAAAAGACAGAGCTCATTGATAACAAAAGTGATAAAAAGAGTGATAAAAAAGTAAAAGCCGAAAAAATTATTGCTAAAACACCTACTCAAGCGAAATCAGTTAAAAAGCTATCCTATAAAATGCAGTTGGAACTAGATGCATTGCCTAGAGAACTTGAAACACTAGAAGCTAAAGTAGAAACCTTGCAAGCAACCATTAATACTGCTGAGTTTTTTACCAAAGATAAAAAAGATGCAGATAAATTTCTTGCTGAACTCGCTGCTACTGAAGAAAAATTAGAGGTCGCATTTGAGCGCTGGGAACATTTAGAAGAGTTACAAAACGGAGAATAACGTTACATGAAATTGAAAGTTACAGTTGCCTCGCTTATGTTATTGATGGCTGATAATTTATGGGCACAAGATGAACCATATTTTACCATTGAAACCATTAATGTTGTTGCTGATAATGCCTTATATGGGCCTTATCCCGTTGCTATGTCAGATGATGAAGACTTTATTGCAACCTATTCTCTAAAAGCATCACTATCAAGCAATGTGGATATTGGTTTACCTTTCACCTTTAACAGAGAATGTCAGTATGACTCGGTTATTTGTGAATTAGAGTTTTATGGCAGTGAGAACTCCTCGCTATCGAGTTATTATAATGCTTATCAAGTATGGCGAAATGCACAAGCCGATGCTGATGACGGCAGTTATGAAAGCTATATGATGGCGAATACCTTATCTGGACTCTCTGATAATGGCATGGTTGTACCTTTTGATTTAGGGGCTTATGACACCGATGTTAAAGTCACTGATGTTTACACCAGTAGTGCGGGTGTAAAATACATTATTGGTTATTCTTCTGCACCTTATAGTGATGGAGAACGTGATTTTGTGCGTCGTGCGTTTATTCAAACATTAGATGGTAGTACTGTTTCCTTGATGCCTGAATTTACCAGTGATGGTGGTTTTAGTAGTGCTTATAAAATTCAAGAAGTAGGTGATACGGTTGTTGTGATTGGGGCATCGAGTCGTTCATATCCTCAAGACGATGATGAATATTTTGATTATTGTTTTAATAGTGACGAAACCGATGATATCTACGATGTTAATGATCTGGTCTATTGTCCTGGTTTTGATACACAAGCTTGGGCTTGGGACGTTACTGACATCGTAAATAATGGTGCCACGTCGACTGAATTAACGGGGGCTGCATTAGCAACCACTTGGTTAGAAGATAATACTGAAAATCAAGATGACCTGACATACAGTGCGAATGCCTTTGACATAAATAGCGCAGGAACGGCTGTTGGTGCATCAACCTTTGAATATAGTGATAGTGCTGAAGGTGCTCGCCAACGAGCTATTATCATGACACCTACTGATGGCGTTTATGGCGAAGCGGTAGAAATTACTGCTGCGACTGACGATATTAGTAGTCAAGAAGATTCTATTTATAATACTTGGGCTGTCACGATTTCTGAAGCTGGTTTAGTCACTGGTAATCGCGATTATGATGCAGTGAAAACCCGTAATAAACCAACTGAATTTTTTGTTTATGACAGCAGCACTGATGGCGTTGAAATACCATTCTTAAATAAAAAAGTTGCAACGACGAAACAACGTTTAGCAAATGATAGCTATTATGTTGCTAAGAGCGGTGCTAATAGTCGAGTTTATGATGCGAATGAATCAGATTGGATGGTAGGAGAGGTTGATGACTATGATCAAACTGATCCTGTGTATGGTGCGAGTCCTCGTATTCAATCTGCCTTTTTATATGATAATACTGAAAATCAAGCTTGGTTAATTAATGATCTTATTTGTAGTCAAAGCGATGGCGTGGTGACTTCTCCACTGATTCGTATTATCAGCGCGCGTGTGATAAGTGATACGAATGTGGTGCTTGCTAATGGCTATGTATATGACACTAATGACGATTACACGGATAGAACCAATGGTGTACAAACGAGCTTTAAATTGACGCCTAATAGCGCATTATCACCAAATGATAGTCCTAACTGTTGGGAATCTGACCTGCATAGTTCTGATGATGATACCTATGAACGTGAAGGTGGCGCGACATTATGGTTATGGATATTTGCACTACCTTTAGTCTTTATTCGTCGTTTCAAACGTTAAATAATGATCAGTAAAAATGGTTGATTAAAGATTAACTTTACATGCAAAAATAGAAAGCCTGTTAGTGATACTAACAGGCTTTTTTTATAAATTAATTTCATCTGTCATTAAAGTGTCATATTGGATAGGCATATTAGTCGCATCGCCAAGGGGTGAACCACTTCTTATTAAATGATTAATAAGATAATTATTTAGATTACATTACTATCTACACGGAGTTTTAGATGAAACTTAAAAAATTAGCCACGGCTATGACACTTAGCGCATCATTATTTACTGTTGCAACTTCTGCTTCTGCTAGCGAATTACATAGCTATGAAAAAGTAAGTGGTATCTCAGGAAATCTTTCTTCTGTTGGCTCTGATACATTAGCAAATATGATGACATTTTGGGCTGAAGAATTTAAAGAAAATTACCCAAATATCAACATTCAAATTCAAGCGGCTGGTTCTTCAACTGCTCCACCAGCATTAACAGAAGGTACTTCACAGTTTGGCCCAATGAGCCGTGCAATGAAGTCTAAAGAAATCGAATCATTTGAAAAACGTTACGGTTACAAGCCAACGGCTGTTCGTGTAGCAATCGATGCGCTAGCTGTGTTTGTAAACAAAGATAACCCAATTGAAGGTTTAAGCATTAAACAAGTTGATGCTATTTTCTCTGCTACACTCAAATGTGGTAACGACAGTGATGTGACGCGTTGGTCAGATGTTGGTCTAACAGGTAACTGGGCAGATAAAGATATTCAACTGTTCGGTCGTAACTCAGTATCTGGTACTTACGGTTACTTTAAAGATAACGCTTTATGTAAAGGCGATTTCAAGAACTCTGTTAATGAGCAACCTGGTTCTGCATCTGTAGTTCAATCTGTAGCGTCTTCTCTAAACTCTATCGGTTACTCAGGTATTGGTTATAAAGTTGCCGGTGTTAAAGCGGTTGCTTTATCTAAAAAAGGTGGCCCATTTGTTGAAGCTTCATTAGAAAACGCAATCTCTGGTGCATACCCATTATCACGTTTCCTATACGTTTATGTTAACAAGCACCCAAACAAACCACTTTCTCCATTACAAGCTGAATTCTTGAAAATGGTATTATCTCAACAAGGTCAAGCAATTGTTGAAAAAGATGGTTACATTCCTCTACCACATGCTGTAGTAGAGAAAGAGTTAGCAAAATTAGGTCTTTAATTTTAAATTAGACTAATATTTACAAATAAAACAGCGCCTTGTGCGCTGTTTTTTGTTTTGTAACGGGTATAATTAAACATCTCTCCAGGTATTAAGGTAGGTGTTTGTGTTCCAAGTTTATCATTCAAATCAGCTCTCTCTTCTTAAAGATTTACTAGTTGCACTGATGCAGCAATCTCCTCTTGAAAACCCTTTTGATAATGAAACCGTGTTAGTACAAAGTCCTGGCATGGCACAATGGCTACAATTAGAAATTGCTTCCTCTACGGGTATTGCAGCTAATATCGATTTTCCCTTACCCGCCAGTTTTATTTGGCAACAATTTACCCAGATTTTGTCAGACGTTCCTGAAAGTAGTCCTTTTAACAAAATGTCGATGACCTGGCATATTATGCAATTATTGCCGGAGTGTTTAGATGATCCTGATTTTTCAGCGCTTCAACATTATTTAGACGATGACGATGAAGGTCGCAAGCGTTTTCAGCTCAGCCAAAAAATAGCCGATATTTTTGACCAATATTTAGTATACCGGCCCGAGTGGATTGATAGTTGGGAACAGGTTGATGATGAATCAATTAGCCTATGGAAAGAACATAATGAGCAAGCTATTCCTTCATGGATTGATGATCAACGTTGGCAGGCGAAACTGTGGAAAAAGCTGAGCACAAAAATAGAAGCGAGTTTTACCGAAAAGGGCAACGCTTACCACCGCGCAGGGCTCTATAAAGCATTTTTAAAGCAACTTGAAAGCTCTGAAACACTAAATCACTTACCGAAACGTATATTTATCTTTGGTATCTCGACTTTACCAGAATCTTATTTGCAAGCCTTGTTAGGGCTCTCTAAACATTGCGATGTTCATTTTTTACTAAGTAATCCCTGTCGGTTTTATTGGGGGGATATTGTTGATCCTAAATTATTAGCAAAACGCTTTGCCTTGCAACGTGAAAAGTTAATGGTTAAGCAAGGTAAAATAAAAGCGCTACAAGCATCGAGTTGGCAAAAAGATGAAGCACATCTTAATTGGGCATTAAGTGAAGATGAACAGAGTGAAGTCGGTAACCCATTATTAGCTTCAATGGGTAAAATGGGACGCGATTTTCTTTATCAATTATACAGCCTTGAACAAAATGAAATTGATGCCTTTGTGGATATTAATCGAGATAGCTTATTGCATCATATTCAAGCTGATATTTTAGATCTTCAGGATAGTAGTCAAGCATTAAGCCTGCATGCAACGGGGCGTAAAGTCATTGCTGAGCAGGATCAGTCTTTAAGCTTGCATCTGAGCCATAGTATTATGCGAGAAGTTGAAATTTTACATGATAATTTATTAGCCATGTTTAGTGAAAATGCACAACTGACCCCAAAAGATATTATTATCATGGTGCCGAATATTGACCAATATGCGCCTTACGTACAGGCGGTTTTTGCCAATCAAGGCACTGACTCCAATCGTTATATTCCTTTCACGATTTCCGATGTGAGCGCGCAACAAGAAAACCCTATTTTGGTGAGTTTCTTACAATTATTAAACTTAAACAAAAGCCGTTATACACGAGAAGATATTCTTGGATTATTAGAAGTGCCCGCTATTTTGCAACGCTTTAAACTCAGCCAAAGTGATTTTGTTTTATTGCAAAAATGGATCAACGAAAGTGGTATTCGCTGGGGGTTAAATGAACAAAGTAGTGAGCAATGGGATTTACCTAAGTTGTCTCAAAATAGTTGGTTATTTGGTTTAAAACGCATGTTGCTCGGTTACGCCATGGGGGATAGTTTATTTGAAGGTATTTCCCCCTATGATGATGTGCAAGGATTACAGGGAGATTTATTAGGTCGATTTATTGACTTTATTGATGCGCTCATCAACTTAGAAAAACAACTCAAACTGACTTATAACGCATCACAATGGCAAGCTTTTATGTATGCCTTAGTGGATGATTTTTATGCTGAAAATGACGATAACAGTGCATTGTTTTCTTTGATTCGTGAGCAAGCTGATAAACTCGTTTCAGGTACCAAAGAAGCACAATTTGAAGAATCGATTTCATTATTTGTATTAATGGAATACCTCGAAAATCATCTTACTTCCCAAGCTAATAGCCAGAAGTTTTTGGCAGGCAAGGTTAACTTTTGTACCTTAATGCCGATGCGCTCTATTCCTTTTAAAGTGGTGTGTTTGTTAGGTATGAATGACGGTGTTTACCCGCGTAATATTGTGCCAATGGGATTTGATTTAATGGCAGGGCATCGCAAACGCGGTGATCGTTCACGCCGTGAAGAAGATCGATATCTGTTTTTAGAGGCTTTATTATCTGCGCAAGATAAATTATATATTAGTTATATTGGCCGAGATATTAACGATAACAGTGAAAAAATGGGCTCGGTTTTAGTCTCTGAATTGGTCAACTATTGCCTACAAAGTTTTGTATTAGAAAAAAATATCGAGGATGACAGTAGCCTTGCCAGTGCGCAGTTGTTATCTATGATCAGTCATTTTTATCCTATGCAAAGTTTTAGTGAAAATTATTTCAAAGGCCAGTTTAAAACCTATAACCCAATTTGGTGGCAAGCGCTAAATAGCCCAAATGATGAAATCAGCAGTAAATTGCAAGCATTACCCTTGGCAGAGCCTTTGATTGAAGTACAGTTGTTGCATCTTAAGCAGTTCTTAAAGCATCCTTGTAAAGCATTTTTTAATCGTCGTTTAGATGTTTATTTTGAACTTGATGAACACGAACAAGATAACGATGAACCTTTTGCGTTAGATAATTTGCAACAATTCCACCTAAAAGGACAGCAGTTTGAAGTCGCTTTAGAAGGTCGCTCATTGATGGATCTTTTTAAAGAAATTAAAGCCACTGGCGAATTACCCTTATCTGAATTTGCACCATTGGCATTTAATCGAGATTTGCAGTCGATGGTTGATTTAGCGGATGTTACCGCGAGTTATTTTATTGGTGAAATGGAAACTGTGAGTGTTGAGTTACAGTTTGCTGAAAAGCGCTTAATTGGTGAGTTAACGGATCATTGTCAAAATGGTTTAGTTCGTATTAAAACGGGAGGAATCAAAGGAAAAGAGATTTTGACGCTATGGTTAGAGCATCTCTGTTATTGCATCACCCATGGTGAAAACCTTAATTCCACCTTATTAGGCCAGAAAAATGGTATTTATTTTGCTGAGGTTCCAGCAGACTATGCTTATCAACGTTTGATTGAACTGATTGATTTATATGAGCAAGGATTACAACAACCCTTACCTTTCTTTATTCAAAGTGCTTTTGCTTGGTGTACCTTAGTCAATTTACAACAACCTGATTGTTTTGTTTTAGAAGATATCAGTTTTGAAACACAAGCCGCAGCACAAACTGCCGCCCTTGATATATTTGCCAATAGCCGTGGTTTTCAAGAGGGAAGTGATCCTTATATCAGCCGTGTTTATGATAATTTGGAAGACCACTGGTTGGAGTTCGAACAGTTGGCCTTCAAAGTATTCAAGCCCATTTTAGTCAATATCTGCACCATTGAATACACTGAGAATATGGAAGGGGATGAATGATGAAAGAATCAAATAATAAGCCACAATCATTAAACCCATTAACCTTCCCTTTATATGGAATGCGCTTAATAGAAGCTTCGGCAGGCACAGGTAAAACCTATACCATCGCAAGCTTGTTTATCCGCCTGCTTTTAGGTCATGGTCAAACAGTATCTGATAATGAGGTAGAAACCGAAACGGCTCACCAAATCCCTTTAACCGTTGATAAAATATTAGTAGTGACCTTTACGGAAGCGGCAACCGCAGAATTAAGAAGTCGTATCAGGGAACGTATTATTGATGTGCGTTTAGACTTTATGAAAGGTCAAAGTGACGATGGATTTATACAAGCACTGATTTCTCAAAGCGATGATCTTGCTATTGATATTCGCCTATTACGATTCGCTGAATTACAAATGGATGAAGCGGCTATTTATACCATTCATGGTTTTTGTCAGCGCATGTTAATGCAAAATGCCTTTGAATCAGGCAGTTTGTTTCAGCAAAACCTTTTAGAAGACGATAGTCAATTATTATTGCAATCAACTAATGATTTTTGGCGTAAACATTTTTATGGGCTTTCTGTGCCATTAACAGAATTAATTTTTAGTTACTGGCAATTTCCTGAGCAGTTAAAAAACGAATTACGCAGTTGGTTATCTCGCCAGGATTTACAGTTTATACCGCATATTGAAAATTTTGATTTCAAAGCAAAATATGACACTAGTTTGCTTAAAATTGAAAAATTGAAAAATGACTGGTTAGCCAGTGAAACAGATTATTTCGATATCATTACGCATTCTGATGTTAATAAACGTAGTTATAGCAAAGCAAACTTACCTAAATGGTTAAAAGAAATTTCTGATTGGGCGTTTATTCAGAGCAGTTCATTGGATTTACCTAAGAATCTCATTAAATTTTCGCAGAAAACCTTAGATGAAAAAACGCCAAAGGGCGCAACACCGACACATGCGGTTTTTACTGATATAGAAAAAATATTGGAAGAAGATCTTTCAATCAAAAACACTATTTTAGTCAAAGCCACTCAATGGGTACGAGAAGATTTACAAAAGAGCAAACATAGTCAAAGTTTATTGGGCTTTGATGATCTTTTATTACGTTTAGATCAGGCATTGCAACACTCTCCTGAAAATCATTTAGCAGAGCAGATAAAAGCAAGTTACCCGATTGCGTTGATTGACGAGTTTCAAGATACCGATCCTGTTCAATATCGTATTTTTCAAACCATTTATAAACCAAAAGAGCATAAACCAGCAGAACAGGCTACTCAAGTAGCGCTAGAAATAGATTCACGTAATGCAGGTTTATTTATGATTGGCGATCCTAAACAAGCTATCTACAGTTTTCGTGGTGCTGATATATTTACTTATATGAAAGCGCGTAAAAATGTCAGTGCTCATTATAGTTTAGATTTTAATTATCGTTCATCTCCAGAGATGATTGATGCGGTAAACAGTTTTTTTGAATTCTGTCCTGCACCTTTTATTTATGAACAAGATATCCCTTTTTTAGCCGTGAAAGCACCTGATATAAAACGTAAGCAATTAGTGGTCAATAATGATGATGATCCTTCTCCAAAAGCGCTCCAGTTTATTCATCCGAAGGGGGGCGAAAATGCAGAGGGGTTTAAACAATCGATGACGATTGCCTGCGTCAATGAAATTAAAAATTTACTGATGTTGGCACAACAAGGTGATGCGTATATAGAAAATACCTCTAATCAGAAAAAAGCCATTGCCGCCAACGATATTGCGATTTTAGTACGAACAGGTAAAGAGGCTGCTTTAATTCGTAAAGCGTTACTCGATGAAAATATTAATAGCGTTTACCTTTCTTTGAAAGACAGCGTATATGCGACATTGCTAGCAAAGGATTTATTATTCATTTTAAAAGCCTGCTTAAACCCTGATGATGAACGTTTATTACGCAGTGCCATTGGTTGTAAATTGTTTGCTCTAAGCCCTGTAAAAATTCATGAATTAATGTTTGATACTAAGCTGTGGGAACAAAAGATAGCGCAGTTCTTTGAATATCAAGCGCTGTGGCAAAAGCGTGGTGTGTTAGTGATGTTGCATACCTTATTTAATGAACAAGGCATTAATCAACGGTTATTGAAGGACGCTAAAGGGGAGCGTTTATTGACAGACCTTTTACATCTTAGTGAATTATTACAAAAAAACAGCGTTGAACACGATGGTGGTTTTGCATTGATGCGTTGGTTTGCAGAACAAGTCAGTCAAGTGAATGGTGATAACAGCGAACAAAAACAGCGTTTAGAAAGTGAAAAAGATTTGATTCAAGTGAGCACATTACACAAATCAAAAGGTTTGGAATACGATATTGTATTTATGCCTTTTACTGGTTTGTATCAAAAGCCACGAGACTGTTTATATCACGACCCAGAGCAAGACTTTCAGCTATATTATGATCTTGATAACGACAAACAGCATGTTGCCTTAACGGAAAAAGAGCAATTAGCGGAAGATTTACGTTTATTATATGTCGGTTTAACGCGCAGTGTTTATCGTTGTTATATCGGTATTGGTAGTTATAAATCTGGGCGCATCAAAAATAGCCCCTTAGCAAAAAGTGCTTTAGGTTATATCTGTTTGCAAACGGGTAAAGATTTATTGGCGGGTGATACAGAAGGGTTAAATCGTTATTTAGATAAAATGTGCAAAACGAGTCAAAATATCTCTGTGCGGTCATTTCCGAGTAGCAATGATCACCCTTATATCGCGACTACTGATGATCTTCCATTACAATCACCCAGTGAATTTATCGGTAAAATAGAGCGAAATTGGTGGATAAGCAGTTATTCATCTTTATCTCGTTTTCATACCGTCCAGCAGCAACCAGGCACGACGCCAGAAATAAGCAAAACGGATCCTGATGTTGTCGAAGATGTTGAGCAAACGTTGTTATTAACGACACCTCAAAAAACACCTTTTAGTTTCCCTCGTGGGGCAAAACATGGATCGTTTTTACATTTACTTTTTGAGCTGATTGATTTTCAAAATGAAGATGAAAGTCTATTAAGTGCAGTGATTGCAGAGCAACTTGAAAAACACCTCTATCAAGATGTTGAAATGTGGACGCCGATATTAACTAAATGGTTTATGCAATTATTAGCTTTTCCCTTAATGTCAGACAGCGTAAATACTATCGCATTAAAGCAATTACTGCCGAGTGCTAAAAAAGTAGAGATGCAATTTTTTATAGATATGAAACCCATTGATTCTTATCAAGTAAATAAATTGATTAAACAGTTTGATGACTTATCTCGTCGATCTGGCGAATTACAATTTCAAAAGGTGCAAGGATTTTTAAAAGGATTTATCGATTTAACCTTTGAATTTGAAGGAAAATATTATGTACTGGATTATAAATCAAACTATCTAGGTGATGGTTTAGAAGATTATAATCAAACTAATATCGAGAATATGATGATCGAGCATCGTTATGATTTCCAGTACCAACTTTATACATTAGCCTTACACCGGTTACTGCGATCCCGACTTCCGGATTATGACTATGAGCAACACATCGGTGGCGTTTTTTATACTTTTATACGCGGTATGCAAACCGATGAAACCTGTGGTGTCTATTTTAATAAACCTGATTTTGCATTAATTGATGGTCTCGATAAATTATTTAGTGGAGAGTTAAACTGATGCTGACAGAATTAAAGCTTTGGAAAGAGCAAGGGTTATTACGCGCCATTGATTATCACTTTGGTCAGTTCATTAGTGAACTAGGTGCTGATAATTTAACTGTCTTAAGTGCTATTTTTTGCAGTGAATATTTAGGGCTTGGACATGTTTGTTTACCTCTGGATGAAATTGCCAAACAGTTAAACGATAAGTGTTTTAAAACAGAAACTGATTTTTCATCTTTTTGTGAGCGTCATGATTTAGTCTGTTTATTACAAAGTCCTGCGAAGTCATCTAATAATGAATTACACGCTCGATTAACACAAAGCCATTGTGTTAGTGATATGAGCTCAGAAATTAAAGCGCCTTTAAGTCTTGAGTTTAATGCCTTATATCTACGTCGATATGCACTTTTTGAACAACTGATTGCTGATAAATTATTGCATCAACCTCAAATAGCGATCACTGGTGATGTTAAAAGCGAGTTGGATAAACTGTTTACGATTAACTATCACTACGTTTACCAAGCTTGGTTGCAAGATACTCAGCAATCGGTAGCGTTATTATGTGAAAAGTATTTCAATGTTATTGAAAATAATGATTTAGATTGGAAGCAAATTACCGATTGTTTTGAAAGCGCACAAAGTGCACAGGATTTAGTTACGCTGGAGCAATTAATTCCTTTATCTAGTCGTTGTGATTGGCAAAAAGTAAGCGCTGCACTCGCATTAACCACGCCACGTTGTGTTATTTCAGGCGGTCCTGGCACAGGTAAAACAACCACTGTTACTAAGTTATTGGCTTTATTATTACAAGTACGCCAAGACTTAAACATCAAAATGGTAGCGCCTACGGGAAAAGCTGCGGCCAGATTAACGGAATCAATCACGCAAGCACTTGAAGCCTTAGATGTTGATCAAAGCATAAAAGATAAAATCCCCACCCAAGCCAGTACCATTCATCGATTATTGGGTGTGAAAGCCAGCAGTAACCATTTTCGTTTTAATGAAACACAGCGTTTACACTTAGATTTATTGCTGGTGGATGAAGCCTCTATGGTTGATTTACCTTTAATGGCTAAATTATTGATGGCATTACCGGATCATGCACGTTTAATTTTACTGGGTGATAAAGACCAATTGGCTTCAGTAGAAGCTGGCGCAGTGTTAGGCGATATTTGTGCTTTTATTGGTTCAGGTTATAGTCATCAAAAAGCGAAACAACTTGCTACGTTAACCGGCTTTGAAAGTTTAATTGATGGACCGCAGGTGGATAAGTCTATCAATATGGCAGATAAATTATGTTTGTTGAAAAAGAGTTATCGCTTTGATCAATATTCAGGTATTGGTTTCTTAGCGACCGCTATCAATCAAGGAAAAGCGAGCGCCAAACAAGTGCAATCATTATGTGAGCAATATGAAGATCTCAATCATTATGCTAATAATGACAGCAGTCAGGCTTTATTGTGCAAGATGATAGTCGCGGGGTACTCACCTTATTTAAAACAGATACAAAAAATAACGCCCGATAATCGTGATTTAGCTAAGCAGCTACTGAAACAATTGAGTCAGTTTAAAATTCTATGCGCTATTCGCGAAGGTGATTGGGGCGTCATGGGATTGAATCAATTGGCAGAAACGCAATTAAGTAAAGCGGGATTGATTTCACTGAACAGCAATAACAATCAATTATCGCAGCATTGGTATGTCGGTCGACCTGTCATGATAACGCAAAATAATTACCACTTGGGTTTGTACAATGGTGATATTGGCTTATGTTTATTAGATGAAAATGAACAATTAAGGGTTTATTTCCAAATGGCTGATGGGCTTATTTATGATTTTCAACCGAGTCGATTACCTAGCCATGAAACCGTGTTTGCAATGACCGTTCATAAAAGCCAAGGCTCAGAATTCGATCATACGGTGCTTGCTTTACCTCAAACTCATATGCCAGTGGTGACGCGTGAGCTAATTTATACGGGTATTACCAGAGCTAAAAAGCAATTAACCTTGTTTGCTGATTTATCTTTAATGGCAAAAGCAATTAAAGATAAGACTTTACGCTTTAGCCGTTTGGTTGAGCGACTAAGTATGGAATAAAGATATGATTGAAGTTGAAAATGAAGCACAGCTACGCAACATAATTGGTTCACCTAATCCAATGGCGAGTAAAAAGATTTATTCTTTTTTAAATCCGCGCATGATTGATTTTATTAAAAAATCGCCTTTATTAATGTTATCTACCGTTGATGAACTAGGTTTTCCTACTATTTCCCCTAGAGGAGATAAAGCTGGATTTGTTAAAGTAGACAATCAAGGAAAAATACTAATTTCCGAACTCCGGGGTAATAAATTAGCTTTCTCTTTAAATAATATTTTACAACGCCCACAGGTAGCCTTGTATTTATTGGTCCCTGGTAGCATGGAAACCTTACGTATTCATGGTGAGTGTCGATTAGTAACCGGAGAGCTAATATGTAAAAAGTTAGCTTCTGATTCCCATGATGCGTTATTAGTATTAGAAGTGACCGTCAAAAATGCCTATTTTCACTGTGCTAAAGCCTTGTTGCGTAGCCAACTGTGGCAAAGTAATACTTGGCCTGATCCGATAAAAATATCTTTTGGTAAAGAAATTGCTGAAAACAGCGGGGCAGACGAGCAGTTTATTGATCAAGTTGATGAAGCTGTCGCGAGTCATAACAAAACGGATTTGTAATATGGATAGGAAGCAAAAATGACACCAGCAACTAAATTATTAAAAAAACACAAAATAGCCTTTACTGTGCATGAATACACACACGATAAAAGCAGTGCTTCCTACGGATTAGAAGCCGCTGAAAAAATGGGTGTTTCCTGTGAGTTGGTGTTTAAAACCTTAGTGGTTGAGTTAGAAGGAGGTGAGTTAATTGTTGCTATTTTACCCGTGGCTGACAAGTTGAATATGAAACTCATTGCCAAAAGTTTTTCGGCTAAAAAAGCTAAAATGGCTGACAAAGAAGAAGTGTTAAGATCCACAGGTTATGTGATGGGAGGTGTTAGCCCTCTAGGACAAAAGAAACGTCTAAAAACAATTATCCATGATAGTGCTTTTGTTGTTGATCAAATTTTTATTAGTGCTGGGAAACGAGGTTTAGAAGTCGCACTAAACCCATTTGATTTACAAAAAATACTCATCGCGAAACGTGACCACATTTGTTCATAAATAGTACTTTTTTGTATTGGAGGTTATTTGTAATTATGCTAGTCTCGCGTTTTTTTAATTACCCTATTTTTGTCAAATTTTGAGATAAGCCTAATGCTAGAGCAGTTTTTTACATTGTATTTAAAAATATTTTTTATGATGACGCCTTTTTTTGTGTTGTCACTTTTTTTAACCTTAGGTAAACGTTTAACGAAGCCTGAAAAGAAAGATGTTATTTTAAAAGTTAGCATTGCTGTAATGATAACCGGCTTAGCGTTTTTACTGTTTGGAAAATATATATTTTCCTTGTTTGGCATTACCCTAGATGCTTTCAAAATTGGTGCTGGTACGGTGTTGTTTTTAAGCGCTTTAGATATGGTACGTGGCGGTAATGATATCGAAACCAGTGAGGCACGAGGTAGCGACTTTAGCCGTAACAACTTTGCCGTCGTTCCCTTAGCTATTCCAAGTGTTGTTGGTCCTGGGATGATTGGTATCTTAATGGTTTACGGAGCAGAAATTAAGGGGCCGGTAGATACGTTATTAAAATCACTTTCGCTTTTTGCGGCTGTTGTTTCACTGGCAGTTGTATTACTGTTCTCGAATAAATTACAGGAACTAATGGGTAAACAAGGGTTAGAAATATTACCTAAAATTACCGGTTTGTTTGTTTCTGCTATTGGCGCGCAAATTATATTTTCAGGGGTACAAGGTTTCTTTGGCCTTTAATTACCTTTAATTTTTTAAGGCGATTCTCAATAAAAAATGGCAACCACTTGGTTGCCATTTTTAACTGTGTTTTATCAATCAGCTAGCAAGTACGCTTAGCAAATACCTGTTGGTAATTTAGCATCTGACCATACTGCATATTCATTACCGTTCGGGTCGGTAAAGTGGAAACGAATACCGCCAGGGAAAGCAAATAACGGTTTAATGATTTGACCACCGGCTTGCACAATTTTGCTTTGTGTTTGAGTGATTTCTTCACTATAAAGTACTGGTAATACAGAGCCTGTTGCCGTTGTACAGGTTAAGTCCGGATGGAAATAAAATCCGCCGTTAATACCTGCGCCCCAAAAAACCATATATTCAGGGCCATAACCTTCAAATGTCCAGTCAAATACAGTGCTAAAAAACTCTTTTGTGATTTCCATGTTTTTACTTGGAATTTCTAAATAATCAATTTTCATTAATACGCTCCTAATTAATATTCATTTAACGGTATTATAAGATTTAAGGTAGTATCTTGATCTAGCTTCAAAAATATATCATTGGCAGAAGAAATAGAACAATTTTATTGTGAGTAGAAGAAAAGGGTATACTGAATTTCAAGGCAAATACTGTGATGTGTTTTATTCGATGCTTCCCGTCATTAGAAACATCGAATAAAGTAGGTTATTTGTGAAAATACTAAATTGTAAATTTATCTGTCATTTGAGAGATAAGTTTAGATTGATGCTCTAATCCTTTCGACTGATTTCGAGCTTCTGATGAAGTATCACCGATTTGATCCGCTAATGTAGCGATACCATTGATTCGTTCTGCTATCTCAGAAGCTACGGTTGATTGTTCTTTTGCTGAATTTGCCATTTGAACATTCATCGCGGCTAAGGCTTGTATTGCCTCCCCACTTCGACCAATGATGGTTTTAATGGTTCCCATTGCTTCTGTCACAACGGCACGTTGTTGATCCGATTTGTTCATGTCGAGTGCGGTTTTTTCAGCGCTCGATTGAAGTTTCTCTAAGATTTCAGTTATCTCAACAGTACTTGATTGACTGCGTTGTGCCAATGTTCTTACTTCATCAGCAACAACTGCAAACCCTCTACCTTGCTCACCTGCGCGGGCTGCTTCAATGGCTGCATTTAATGCTAATAAATTAGTTTGCTCTGAAATACCCTGAATAACGCCTAAAACAGAATGAATAAGGCCTACGTTATCACTCAGTTCGTTAACAGAGCCTCTTACGCCTCCCATTAACTCATTCAAGCTGGCTAATTGCTGATCAGAAATATCAACTTCTCTTAATACACTTTCAATTTCTAATTCCAGTGCTTCAGCGGAATGCTGTGTATTTTCAGCATTCGATGATATTTCATTTGAAGAAGACGCCATTTCATCTATTGCAGTGGCTATTTGCGTGGTTTCATCTTTTTGTTGATTAGACAAAGAATCTAAATAGACCTGCTGCTTACTTGAGTCTTCTGCAATATGTTTTAATTCATTACTTGTTTCTTTTAAATCACGAATATCTTGTGCCATATTAGAAATGAAGATATTAAAGAATCGCGCAATATCATCTAACAAATCAATTCGAGAACTAGGTAAATTAGTACTTAGGTCACCTTCGCCTGAAGCTAGACCTTCAACGGAATGGCGTAGATTATTGAGCGGTAAATACAAAAGACTGACAGCAAACAGTACACTAACAACCACAATCGCAAAAATTAAAGAAAATATTAATAAAGAAGTCATAATTTCATCATCTATCACTTTAGATACTGATTGATTAATCGTTTCTTGGACTTCTTCGATACCATCGATATAAAAGCCTGCAACTACCGTGGTATCCCATTTGGCAATATGGAACGCATATGAATGTTTTTCAGAAGCTTCTTTTTCGCCAGGTTTAGGAAAGAAATAAGAGGTAAAACCACCGCCATTTTTACCCGCTTCTACAATAAGGCGAGTAGTATAGTTGCCTTTTTTGTCTTGTGAATCCCAAAAGTTTTTTCCTATAGCCATTCCTTTACCGTGTTGTACTCGGGTACCATCAGACAAATAACTAAAAAGGTATCCGGCGCCATCATCAAAACGATATAGGTCTAACTGTTTTAAACCTTCTTTCATACCCGATTTATCTTCCATATCAATGTAAGGTCCAATCATTGACAATGCGGTGTGAATAATGGTTTTTAATCGCTTTTTTTCGATGTTTAAAGTACTTTTTTCAGTAATTTCGCTAACTTGTTCCTTTATTTTATTCGTGATCGATATTTCATTAAATATGCTCAAAAAAGCAATCAGTAGAAAAGGAACAAACGCCAGCAGATAGATTTGTAGCTTTAAAGACTTCAACATTTAAACCTCTTAATTTATAAATATGAATGCGTAGAATCATTCAAAATTAGTCTAGTTCTGAAATTTTGCAAAATAAATGACGAAGTAATAACTATTCGTTTTTAAAAAATAGAGATGATCCAAAGTGATGAGATTTTAACCGAGTGAGGTGAATACCTATTTTTTAAAAGTAATAAAGCGCCTCTAGCAAGATAAAATGTGATACGCGTGCAGTCTAAAACTCGACTCTCAGAAAAAGCTTGTCTATAATGGCGCGTCTTAAATTTCATCAACCAGATTGATTTTTAGTTCTTAATAAGAAATGACAAGTTTTTTTTACTCTAACCCTTGTAATCTCTTAGTTTGCCCATATCTATAGCAACATACTTAAGAATTTTAAAAATATTAACGTAAAAGATAAAGGAAAAAATATGCAAGTTTCAGTAGAAGCATCACAAGGCCTAGAACGTACATTGACCATTTCTGTTGCCGCGGAAGTATTCGAGAAAGAGTTTGATAGCAGAATTCGTCAATTATCAAAAACACAACGTGTTGATGGTTTCCGTCCGGGTAAAGTACCTGCTTCAGTTATCATGAAACGTTTTGGTGGTGCTGTTGAAAATGAAGTTGCTGGTGAAGTGATGCAACGTAACTTTTTTGAAGCGATTGTTGCTGAAAAATTAAACCCTGCTGGCGCACCGAAAGTAGCTCCTAAAGCACGTAAAAAAGGTGAAGAGTTTTCTTTCACTGCTACGTTTGAAGTTTACCCTGAAGTAACATTAGCAGATCTTGCTGAACTAACAGTTGAAAAAGAAACGGCTGAAGTAACAGAAGCTGATCTTGATAAAATGATTGAAACATTACGTAAGCAACATGCAACATGGACTGACGTTGATACTGATGCTACAGATGACAATCAAGTAACTGTTGATTTTGAAGGTTCAATTGACGGCGAAGTGTTTGAAGGCGGTAAAGCTGAAGCTTTCCAAATTGTACTAGGCTCAGGACGTATGATTCCTGGCTTTGAAAGTGGTATCGCAGGAAACAAAGCGGGAAGCGAGTTTTCTATCGATGTGACTTTCCCTGAAGAATACCATGCCGAGAATTTAAAAGGTAAAACAGCACAATTTGCAATTAAACTAACTAAAGTTGAAGAGCAAATTTTACCAGAAATTACAGAAGAATTTGTTAAAAAATTCGGTGTTGAAAGTGGTGATATTGCTGACCTTAGAACTGATGTTAAACAAAACATGACGCGTGAACTTGAGCAAGTGCTTAAAAATAATGCTAAAGACGTTGTTTTAACAGCATTAGTTGAAGGTAACGAAATTGAAGTACCAAAAGCGCTAGTTGACGGTGAAATTGATGTATTGCGTAAGCAAGCAATGGAACGTTACGGTAAGCAAATGGATCCTAAAAACATGCCAGAACTTCCAGCTGAGTTATTTACTCAACAAGCTGAAAAACGTGTCAAAGTTGGTCTATTATTAGGTGAAGTGATTAAAGTTAATGAACTTAAAGTTGACCAAGATAAAGTGTCATCTTTAATTGAAACTGCTGCCTCTGCTTATGAAAACCCGGCTGAAGTTGTCGAGTACTATAAGAATAATAAAGAAATGATGCAAAACATGGAAAATGTTGCATTAGAAGAGCAAGCAGTTGATTTTATCATCGAAAAAGCTAAAGTAAGTGAAGTGAATAAATCATTTGATGACGTAATGAACAAAACTGCTGCACAATAATTTACATTTTAATGTAAGTATCGTCGTAACTGTTTAAGTTTTTAATGGCTCGGGTGAACTCACTCGGGCCATTTTTCATTAATAATAGTCATAGTTAAAAATCAATTACATAAATTTAGGATAGAAAATGTCAAATCCATTTGCTGGAAATACTGATCCAATTAATAATGCTCTTATCCCAATGGTTGTAGAACAAACAGCAAAAGGCGAGCGTTCATATGATATATATTCTCGCCTTTTAAAAGAGCGTGTTATTTTTTTAACAGGTCCTGTTGAAGATCACATGGCTAACGTTATTGCTGCACAATTATTGTTTTTAGAGTCAGAAAGCCCAGAAAAAGATATTTTCATTTATATCAATTCACCAGGCGGTTCAATTAGTGCTGGTATGGCGATTTACGATACGATGCAATTTATCAAACCTGATGTTAGTACTGTTTGTATGGGCATGGCTGCTAGCATGGGAGCGTTTTTGTTAGCAAGTGGTGCACCAGGTAAACGTCATTGTTTGCCGAATGCTAAAGTGATGATTCATCAACCTCTTGGTGGATTCCAGGGTCAGGCTTCTGATTTTGAAATTCATGCAAAAGAAATTATTGCAACAAAACAACGTATGAATGAATTACTTGCTTTCCATACGGGTAAAGATATTGAAGTAATACAACATGATACAGACCGCGATAATTTCATGCGTGCAAATGAAGCGGTAGAATACGGTATTATTGATTCTGTACTAACTAAGCGATAACAGACAGGAATTAAAGGAATAAATATGACAGATAAACAAGGCGATAGTGGCAGCTTATTATACTGCTCTTTTTGTGGTAAAAGTCAGCATGAAGTGAAAAAACTGATCGCAGGGCCGTCAGTGTATATTTGTAATGAATGTGTTGACCTTTGCGATGATATTATCAAAGAAGAAATTGCAGAAATAAGCAAATCCTCTGAAGTTAATAATGCAGATAAAAAATTACCAACCCCTCATGAGATTCGTGCCAACTTAGATGATTACGTTATCGGTCAAGATACAGCTAAAAAAGTATTAGCTGTCGCGGTATATAATCACTATAAACGACTCAAGCATGGTGACGTGAGTAATGGTGTTGAATTAAGTAAAAGTAATATCTTATTAATTGGTCCTACTGGTAGTGGTAAAACATTACTAGCAGAAACAATGGCGCGTTTATTAGATGTTCCTTTCACGATGGCTGATGCAACAACGTTAACCGAAGCGGGTTATGTGGGTGAAGACGTTGAAAATATCATTCAGAAATTATTACAGAAATGTGATTATGACCCTGAAAAAGCACAACGTGGTATTATTTATATCGACGAAATCGATAAAATTACGCGTAAATCTGAAAACCCATCCATTACTCGTGATGTATCGGGTGAAGGTGTGCAACAAGCACTTTTAAAACTGATAGAAGGAACGGTTGCTTCTATTCCCCCTCAGGGAGGACGTAAGCATCCAAACCAAGAGTTTATCCAAGTTGATACCTCTAAAATATTGTTTATCTGTGGTGGCGCATTCTCAGGGCTTGATAGCATTATTGAACAACGTATTGATACGGGCGCAGGTATTGGCTTTGGTGCAACAGTACGAGATAAAGACAATAAAGAGTCATTAAGTGATACTTTCAAAAAAGTAGAGCCTCAAGACCTTACTAAGTACGGTTTGATCCCTGAGTTTATTGGTCGTTTACCGGTGATTGCTACTTTAACGGAATTAGATGAAGAAGCACTAGTGGAAATATTAACCACACCTAAAAATGCGATTACTAAACAATATGCGGCCTTATTTGACTTAGAAAATGTTGAATTAGAGTTCCGTCCTGAAGCATTGACTGCAATGGCTAAGAAAGCAATGACTCGTAAAACGGGTGCGCGTGGTTTGCGTTCGATTGTTGAATCTGTGTTGTTAGAAACAATGTATGACTTACCATCAGTTGAAAATGTCACTAAAGTTGTGGTTGATGAAAAAGTTATTTCAGGTGAATCTAGCCCATTATTGATTTATTCTGAAGAACAAGCGAAGATGGTTTCGTCTGATAAATAAACAATTTGCTAATAAATTAAAATAAAAGGGAGCTTATGCTCCCTTTTTTCATTTATTGCCTTGAAAAAATTCCTATCATCCCCAGTATTAAACTTTCAATATGTATTTAATTTGTCCCTATTTTTTGTGGGCAAATATTTTCTGGGGAATTTATGAAAACTGTATCAGAGCTGAAACTAACCCTGCCTGTTTTACCGTTACGTGATGTAGTGGTGTACCCGCATATGGTCATACCATTATTCGTTGGCCGTAAAAAATCAATTAACTGTTTAGAAGCTGCTATGGAGCAGGGAAAAAAGGTTCTATTAGTTGCACAAACAGAAGCCTCACTAGATGATCCTAAGATGGATGACTTATATCAGGTCGGTACTGTCGCGAATATTCTACAACTATTAAAATTACCAGACGGCACTGTCAAAGTATTAGTGGAAGGTGTGCAACGCGCTCAACTTATCAATAACATTGATAATAAAGATTATTTCTTTTCTGAAGTTGAATTATTAGAAAGTGAAGCGGTTGATAACGAAGAGGAAGATGCACTTGTACGCAGTGTATTAACTCAGTTCGAGTCATACATTAAACTTAATAAAAAGATACCACCGGAAGTATTAGCTTCTGTAAATGGTATCGATGAGCCAGAACGTTTAGCGGATACTATTGCTGCTCATATGCCATTAAGCTTAGGTGATAAACAAGCTGCACTTGAAATTACCTCAATAACGGAACGTTTTGAATTTTTAATGGCGATGATGGAAAGCGAAGAAGATATTTTAAAAGTTGAAAAACGTATCAGAAGCCGTGTTAAAAAACAGATGGAACGTAGTCAACGTGAGTATTATCTTAATGAGCAGATGAAAGCGATCCAAAAAGAATTGGGTGAGACCGAAGAAGGTAGTAACGAAAACGATTTATTGGCGAAAAAAATTGAAGAAGCGGGTATGTCTGCTGAAGCAAAAGAGAAAGCAGAGGGTGAACTTAAAAAATTAAAAATGATGTCACCAATGTCTTCAGAAGCCAGTGTTATTCGAACTTATATCGAAAGTTTGATTAATGTGCCTTGGAAGAAGCGTTCTCCTGTTAAAAAGAATATTGCTAAAGCACAAGAGATTTTAGATGCTGATCATCATGGCTTGGAAAAAGTCAAAGAACGTATTTTAGAATACCTCGCAGTGCAAACCAGAATCAATAAACTCAAAGGGCCTATTTTATGTTTAGTCGGGCCTCCTGGTGTTGGTAAAACCTCGTTAGGGCAATCTATTGCGCGTTCAACGGGACGTAAATATGTGCGTATGGCATTAGGTGGCGTACGTGATGAAGCTGAAATACGTGGGCATCGTCGTACTTATATCGGTTCATTGCCAGGTAAAATCATTCAAAAAATGACTAAAGCGGGTGTTAAAAACCCATTATTTTTGCTTGATGAAATCGACAAAATGGCATCTGATATGCGCGGAGATCCTGCTTCAGCATTATTAGAAGTATTAGATCCTGAACAAAATGCCACTTTTAATGATCACTATTTAGAAGTAGATTATGATTTGAGTGATGTTATGTTTGTTGCTACATCGAACTCAATGAATATTCCTGGCCCTTTGCTTGATCGTATGGAAGTCATTCGTCTTTCTGGTTATACCGAAGATGAAAAAATGAATATTGCCAAAGAACATTTAACCGACAAACAAATAAAACGTAATGGTCTAAAACCAACAGAATTAAGTATTGATGATAGTGCGATTATTGGTATTGTTCGTTATTATACGCGTGAAGCAGGTGTTCGTGCATTAGAGCGTGAAATATCGAAAATTTGTCGTAAAGTAGTTAAAGAGATTTTACTGAACAAGAAACTTAAAAAAATAGACGTTACAATTGATAATTTAAAAGATTATTTAGGCGTACGTCGTTTTGATTTTGGTAAAGCTGAAGATGAAAACCAAGTCGGTCAAGTGACTGGTTTGGCTTATACCGAAGTAGGTGGTGAGCTGTTAACCATTGAAGCGACCTCGATGCCAGGTAAAGGAAAATTAAATTACACTGGCTCGTTAGGTGATGTCATGAAAGAATCTATTCAAGCGGCTATGACAGTGGTTCGTGCGAAAGCTGAACAATGGCGCATTAATAGTGATTTCCATGAAAAACGTGATTTACACGTTCATGTACCTGAAGGTGCAACACCTAAAGACGGTCCGAGTGCGGGTGCCGCTATGTGTACTGTGCTGGTGTCTTGCCTAACAGGTATTCCTGTTCGTGCTGATGTCGCGATGACAGGTGAAATTACACTTCGTGGTGAAGTATTGCCAATTGGTGGTTTAAAAGAAAAATTATTAGCTGCGCGTCGGGGCGGTATTAAAACGGTTTTGATTCCTTTTGAAAACACCCGTGATTTAGAAGAAATCCCTGCAAACATCAAAGATCATCTAGAAATTATTCCAGTTCGTTGGATTGATGAAGTCTTAGAATTTGCGTTAAGTGAAAGTATTAAAGGCTTCAGTGTCGAAAAAACACCTGTAAATGATAAAAAATAGGTGATAAACAGCATAAAATCGGGGTTGCAGTAAAATTTCTATTAAATTTACTTGCACCCGCTTGCATTGCAAAGTAGCCTAACAACAAATATGTTTTAACGTGTGTTTTCACCTAGTTAGGCGGCGCACCATAATTATAAAAAATGGAGAACTAAAAATGAACAAAGGACAATTAATCGATAACATTGCTGAAAGTGCAGATATCTCTAAAGCGGCTGCTGGCCGTGCATTAGATGCGTTTATCGAAAGTGTCACTGGTGCACTTGTTGAAGGCGATTCTGTTTCACTTATCGGTTTTGGTGCTTTCTCGGTAAAAGAACGTGCTGCACGTACTGGCCGTAATCCACAAACTGGCGCACCGATTGAAATTAAAGCCGCTAAAGTACCTGCATTTAAAGCGGGCAAATCATTAAAAGATGCAATCAACGTTTAATTCGTCGTTTGTTTATCATGTAGTAAGCGCGTCACATGATGCGCTTTTTTTGTTTTAAGCCAGAGTACAAATAACCAAATAATGGTTTTCCTTAATTCAGTAAATATCAAACTGTGCTGAGTCATAACAGATAGAGAAAAGATTATGTTAGATAAATTACGCGAAGGATCACAAGGAGTTGCAGCTAAAAGTGTCTTAGTTGTGATCATCTTGTCGTTTGCTTTAGCGGGTGTAAGTAGTTATTTAGGTAGTAGTAGTGTTGCGGTTGCAGTGTCTGTCAATGATCAAGAAATTAGCCAAGCAAGTGTTGAGCAAGCTTATCAAAATGAACGCGCTCGTTTACAACAGCAATATGGTGAGCAGTTTGATTTATTAGCTTCAAGTCCAAACTTTGCTCAACAAGTTAGAACACAGGCAACACAAGGATTAATCTCTGAGGCTTTAATCAGTCAAGCGATTAACGATATGGGTTTACGTGTTGGTGATGAGCAAGTCAAAAATGAAATTCGTAATATGCCTGAATTTCAAGTTGATGGTAAGTTCAATAATGATCAATATTTAGCGATGTTACGCCAAGCAGGTTACTCACCTTCGCAATTTAGCCAAAGCTTAAAAAGCGACTCTGCTCGTAGACAGTTATTACAAATGTTAGCAGATAGTGAATTTGTTTTACCAACAGAAGTTGATGTTGCTAATACACTTCAAGCACAGCAACGTATGGCTAAAGTTTTGACTGTCAATATTACAGATTTTGAAAATTCAGAGGACGTAACCGTTGACGAAATAAATGACTATTATCAAGAAAACAGTCAGTTATTCCAATCATTAGAACAAGTCAGTGTAAATTATGTTTTATTAGATGGCAGTTCGTTAGTTGATCAGGTCAATGTTACAGATGCTGAGATTGAAGATTTTTATGATATTAATAAATCTGATTATCAACGTGTAGAACGTCGTAAAGTGGCTCATATTCTTGTTCAAGGTGTGACGGATGAGTCTAATGCCAAAGCACAAGCTATTCTCTCTGAACTTAATGAGGGCGCTGACTTTGCTACATTAGCATCTGAAAAATCAGACGATACTTTTTCTGCTAAAAATGGTGGAGAGCTTGATTGGTTTGAAGCAGGGGTGATGGAACCTGCCTTTGATAACGCCTCTTTTGCTTTAAGTTTAGAATCGCCTTTATCGAAAGTGGTTGAATCTCCATTTGGTTACCACATTATAAAATTAATTGAGGTGGAAGAAGCCCAAACACAACCACTTTCTGATGTAAAAGAGCGTGTCCAAGTTGCTTTGCAAAACCAAAAAGCAAATGAACGTTATTACGAATTACACCAGACTTTAAGTGAGGTTGCTTTTGAATCTCCTGATAACCTTGAAGAAGCAGCGGGTGCTATCTCTGTTGAAGTACAACACAGTGAATTCTTTAGTGCTGATAATGCACCGACATTACTTTCGGACCCATCGCTATTACAAACCGTTTTCGATCGTAATTTCCGTGAAGAAGGCATGAATTCTGAACTGATTGAGCTTTCTGACAATCAAGCAATTGTTGTACGTGTTAATGAATATAAAGACGCTGCATTAAAACCTTTGTCTGAAGTAACAGAGCAAATTAAAAATCAGTTAATTGCGCAGAAAGCACAGCAATTAGCAAAAGAATTTGTTCAGTCTCTGATCGTGAAATTGAATGAAGATGAGTCTGTTGATACTGAATTAGCGGATAAAAACTTAAGCTTTAGTGAAGATTTAACGTTTTCTCGTTATAGCCGTGAATATGATTATCAAATTATTCAAGCTTTATTCAAACTTGCTAAACCTGAAGAAGGTAAAACCTCTCGTCGTTGGGTTGAAACAAGTACGGGTAATTATGCAATCATCGAGTTTTCAAAAATAATTGATAGCAGTGAAGATAATAACGATATCAAAGTGCAAATAGAGAATATGCTTTCTCGAACTGCTTCTGATCAGTTATATCAATCCTTGTTAGCTGAGTTAATGTCAACGGCAGACATTAAATATCCTGCTGCCGATTAGGCTCTGTTAAAGAACAATTGATAACAAATCGAAGGCGACGTTAAGTCGCCTTTTTTATGTCTTTTTTTTACCAGTAATACCAATTTATCTTACTTTCGAGTCAAAAATCAACACGATCAAAGCGCAAGTTACCAGAATAGGTTATGCCCACCAAAAACGTCCACCAGAATCTTATCTGCATTAAATTGGTAAATTTTAATATAAGTTCTACTATCTTAATATGTTTTTATCTTTCCTAGGAGACACCATGAAAGTATCCTTTAAAGTTGCTTTTGCCTCATCCTTTGTGCTGGTTATCGTGATTGCTTTTTTATCCATCTTTCAATACAAAGTCATGACCAATACATTACGTCAAAATTCAACGAGTGCTATCGAAGAATCGAGTGATGCTTTGGCCTTACAAATAACACATTGGCTTAACGGAAAATTAGACATCATTAATTTCACCTCTCAGGTAATAGATGCTGACTTTAATGCTGAAAATATTCAAAAAGCATTTGACGCGCCGCTATTAAAAGATAATTTTTTACTTATTTTTGGTGGGTTAGCGACTGATGGCAAAGCCATAAAAAATGACCCTACATGGAATGCGATAGATTGGGATGCACGAAAAAGACCTTGGTATGATTTGGCTAAATCTTCGCAAAGCGCAAAAATTACAGAGCCATATGCGGATGCTGTGACTAAAGATATTCTTATTTCTGTGGTGGCTAATTTTACTGATAAAGGTGAATTCAAAGGTGCTTTTGGTGGCGATTTAAGTTTAAAAACAGTCTCAGATTCATTAAATACTCTGACCTTTAATAATGCGGGTTATGCTTTTTTATTAACTAAAAGCGGTAACATAATTAGCCACCCTAACAGTGATAATAATGGTAAAAATTATAGAGAATTATTTTCAGGTAAAAACTTACCTTTAGAAAAACATTTACAAGAGGTCGAAATAAATGGCAAGACACATTGGGTGAGTTTTACGCCCCTTAGCCTCTTACCAGACATGGAATGGTATATTGGTGTCGTTATTGATGAAAGTGTTGTCATGGCGGATGCTAATAAAATGGGAATTAAAGCACTTATTGGAGGAGTAATTAGTGTTTTGCTCAGTATTATTTTGTTAGGTGCAGTGATGAAGAAGATTCTCAGACCTGTTGGTTTATTAACTGGATCACTAGTAGATATTAATAGTGGTAATGGTGATTTGACTAAACGCTTACCGGTTATTTCTCGCGATGAGTTTGGTGAGGTTGCCATTCAATTTAATATTTTTATTAGCAATCTTCAAGAAATGATTATTAATGTTAAAACCCTGGCCTCGGAAGTTGACCAAAGTACCGTTAAAGTGAGTCAGGAATCTGAGAAGGCATCAGAAGAGTTAACTCAGCAATTAGAAGAGCTAGACCAATTGGCAACTGCGATGAATGAAATGGCTTGTAGCGCTGTTGAGGTGGCGAGTAATGCACAAACCGCCGCACAATCTGCAACAACTGCTGATGAAGAAACGGTCACTGGCGTCGCTATTGTTTCAAATGCAACACGTTCTATTAATCAACTTGCTTCTCAGATGGAAACGGCGGTTGAGTCGGTGGTCGAACTGGCTAGTTTTAGTAATAACATCGAGTCTATTTTAACGGTTATTACCAGTATCGCAGAACAAACTAATCTATTGGCGTTAAATGCAGCCATTGAAGCAGCTCGAGCAGGTGAAACTGGTCGTGGATTTGCTGTGGTAGCAGATGAAGTTCGGTCGCTTGCTTCACGTACTCAAAAGTCAACCAGTGAAATCCGGGCTATGATCGAGCAATTACAAGCAGGTGTACGAAAAGCAGAAAGTAATATTAAAGAAAGTCGTACGATTGCAATGACGACTTCTGAAGAAGCCACTAAAGCAAATGATGCATTAGAAAGCATTCGAAGTGCCATTTTAAACATTAGTGATATGAATTTACAAATTGCCGCCGCTGCTGAACAACAATCTGCTACTTCAGAAGAGATTAATCGCAACACAACTAATATTCGAGATATTAGCCAAGATGTCTCTAACGGTGTTCTTGAGCAAGTTGAGTATGCAAAATTAATGAAGCGACAAGTAGGAGAGCAAGGTAATCAACTAAATAAATTCAAAGTATAAAAATAATTTTAAAGTTAGTTTCAATAATATGAAATATTTATTCATTCGCATATTCACTTGATTCAAATACTTTTAAGGTAGGTGTCTATGATATTATTCCTTCCAAAATATGATTTAAACTAACATGAGAGATAAACATGGCAAGAACGGCAGCTGCATTACATATTTTGGTCAAGCATAAAGAACAAGCGGATGATATTTTAGCCCAAATCAATAAAGGTGCTAAGTTTCAGACCTTAGCTAAAAAATATTCGTCATGTCCTTCTGGCAAGAAAGGAGGAGATTTAGGCGAATTTAAAAAAGGCCAGATGGTGCCTGCGTTTGATAAAGTATGTTTTACAGGGGAAATTTTAACGCCGACCTTAGTAAAAACAAAACACGGGTGGCACATAGTAAAGGTCTTGTATCGAACTTGATAGTTAGCTCAGTAGTTATACCAAACGAACTAAAAAGGTGATCAGCCTTGCTTGTTAAAATCAACCCTACCTTTGTTGCGAGTCTTGAAGTGAGAATAACTATCTCCTGCAACTCGCGCCTTGTTAGTGTTAATTTTTACTGCGCAAATTTTGATCACTTTATTAATTCGTTTGGTATTACAAGCAGAGCCTGATTTGATGCTAGTTCTTCCTAGTTCGTCAGGCTCATCCTATTTTATTCTAAAGTTAATAGGCAGTGGTCTCGCCTTGTAGACGACATTACTTTTGTTCAACAGTAAGAATAAAGTAAGTAAAAATGTCGTTTCGAAACGTAATGTTGTAACCATATATTGCATTACAGCAACAATTCTTTTTGTACAATTTCTGACACTGATTCAATTTTATAAATGCCTTAAAATATTATCGAAATAAATTTCAAATAATATGAAATTTAAATTTAAGTGTTACGGTCTATTATCATTCGTATTAACTTTTAAAAATAAATATGGATGATATATGACAACAAATGTTTTCTCGGATAAAACTTTTCAAATTAAACTTCAATGGTCGTTACTCTTTTTACGTTTAGGCGTATTTATTGTAATGTTTGTTTGGAATTTAGATAAATTTATTAACCCTGCTCATACCGGTAAGGTTTTTGAAATTTTTTACGGCATTAACATGACCAATCACTCGTTTACCTATGTTTTAGCATCATTACAGTTATTATTAATTGTTTTGTTTGTAACGGGCATTAAAAAACCTATCACTTATGGCCTTATTCTTTTGATGCATGCGGGGTCAACATTTTCAGCCTATGCGATATATATGAGTCCTTTTAATAATAATAATTTATTGTTTTTTGCTGCTTGGCCAATGCTAGCTGCTTGTATCGCACTGTATTTATTACGTGATGCAGATACGAAATTTACTTTAGGAAAATAATTTAACTATTAGGGTTATTAACACATTTCGTTGATAGCCCTAAACATTATCATCTGCCATGTTTATCCAATCACCTTCTATTTATTAACCTACCTAATTATACCCGTTACCAATCGAGATGCTTTGTTAAGTCGTTAGCTCGGGCAGCAAGACAAGGCGCAACATGATGG
>TARA_R110001583_G_scaffold188236_1_pt1 | contig 36503 bp, 50 predicted proteins | sample TARA_R110001583 | Tara Oceans TARA_R110001583 (sample SAMEA4398432) | marine metagenome | biome: Polar Biome; feature: [MES] marine water layer (ENVO:01000295) within the mesopelagic zone...; material: water (ENVO:00002006), including particulate matter (ENVO:01000060) such... | reverse complement strand
GGTACGCTGGGAACATGTTTTCGAAACGGATCAGGGTCCGCTTCAAGAGCACATGATGCACGCGCGCTCTCGCTTAAACGAGAGCGCGCAGAAGCACAGCGTTTAATGTAGTGAGACACATATTATTGCAGTAATGCGAAGACATGAGATGTTGTGCGAAGATGTGCGATGAAGCCTTGAAAATAAGGGCTTTGGAGAAGATTTAAGACTTTCAGGAAGTTGCCAATAATGTCTTGCAGCAATGCGCTAAAAGGCCGTTTGGATGCCTTTGCGGGGAATTATGACATCAATATCTGCAAAACCTATAACCGCCATGAAAGGCCGTTAAATAAGGGGTTTTAGGCGATTTAAGCAACAGTTTAATCGTTGGATAGAGGTGAAAGAGCAATCTGAACTGGAAAGAGGTCTTGCGAGTTTGACCCACGCTTTCAAGAAAGAGATTACATTATAAAAATCAAATACATAGTTACTTTTAAGCTGAAAATGTGCCGCACGGAACTGGAAAGAGATTTTCAAAACGTTTGGCGGCAGTGGAGGAAAGATCGCGTGTATAATTTTCACGCGATCTCGGCACTTCTGATCACGATGGTCAACATGAGGTCACCGGAACATGAAAATCAAATGTGTCCGAACATGGAACTGATTTAGGCTGTGCCATGATGCCAGTTGGCAAGTAAGATTTCCCCACGTTCAACGGGATTACTCTGGCCGACGGTATAAATCGTGCGCACCTCGGTCACATAAAACCCGGAGAAAATGACACGTATTTCTGGGACATCATTGATCGACATAATGAAGCGACCCTGAATCTGCTTGAGCTGGTCAGCCAGCTTCTCGAAGTCATCTCGGCCAAACATTGCCTTGCCATAGTCGCCCTCGCAGCCAAAATAGGGCGGGTCGAGATAGAACAAAGTCCCTTGCCCATCATATCGACGGACAAAATCTGACCAATCTAAACACTCAATCACGACGCCAGACAAGCGTGCATGAAGATCTTCCAGCATTGGTTCTAGCGTGGTCAGGTTAAAGCGCCCTGAACGATCTTTAGATACGCCAAAATTACGCCCGGAAACCTTGCCACCAAAGGCTGTGCGCTGAAGATACAGAAAACGCGCTGCGCGCTCTAAATCCGTCAATGTATCGGGATCCGTGGCAACTAGGCGCTCAAACTCTGCCCGTGTTGTCAGTTGAAATCTGAGCGTCTCTAAGAACTGTGGATAATGGCGTTGAAGGATACGGAACAAGTTCGCGATATCGCGCCCTTTGTCATTGATGCTCTCAGCACGCGGCTTTGAGCGTCGGCGCAAGAAAATACCACCCATTCCCACGAAAGGTTCTGCATAAGTCGTGCAGCTGGTGTTGTCGATGATCGAACAGATACGCTTTGCTAGATTTCGCTTACCGCCTAGCCAAGGTGCGACTGGCATGATCGGGGCAATAGATTCCATGGTAGTTCTCCTTTGATATTCACAATAGGAACATACAGGGAACACTTCGCTTAATTGCGGGGGAAGTTATTTAGCTTCAGCCCCTGAATCTGCTAATTTCACCACCGTGCCGCTGGCGACCAAAATTCTAAGCAAATCCCTCAATCGAGAGGAACACGATTAGCACGGCAAATATTTAGTGTTTGCGCGGAAACTGCATCACTTTCACTAAAGACCTTCATCATGACAATAGGCTCTTTTGGTGGATCATAAGGGATTACTGCGGCGTAAAAAGGTACTCGGCCACTATATGCACCGAAGCTATTTTTAGCGTTAACATACCCGCAGACATGCACCATCGACATGTGGTCTATGCTCGCTTGAAAATCTTCAAACTTAGCTGAATATGGGTCTTTTAGCTCCTTGCCGATGGCAGCATGAATTACTGCCTGCTGGCCCTCAGTAAGTACATATGGCTGATAGTCGTCTGCAGCAGACAAACTGGCTCCAAAGGATGTAAAAATTAAGCCGTAGGCCAAAGCGCGGTTTATATAGTGCATCGTTTCAACCTCGATCCGTGTGTGCCCACCACATAACACGTCCAATGATGTGCATGTCATGGAGGGCTTTTCCTGTTTTAAACTCTATCGGAAATTCTGCATCGTTGTCCGATATGACGGCATAAAAGTCTGTTTCGACGCGCTCAATGCGCTTGACCCGTGCCTCCCCAGATTCGACGAAAGCATAGACGTGCGGTTTACTTGTTTTGCGAGCATGACCCCGTGACTGGATCTCCACCTTTGATGTGTCAATCAGCACCATGTCGCCTGACCTAATTGTCGGCTGCATGCTCTCACCTTTGATGCGTGCCATGACAGCATTCGACGGCGCGACACCTATTGTACGCAACCAGTCCCGCCGAAACGCCAAATAATCAACAATCTCGCCGTCTCCATTCGCCACACCAGACCCAGCAGCCAAACCAGCGTTATAGAGCGGGATGTCAGCAAGTTCCGCAGGATCTGATGCTGGCGGTTGTGGTGCACCAACAATGTCGCGTGGAGGGCCAAAATAGCACTCTAAATCTAGAACATCAGCTAATTTTTGCAGGGCTTGGAAACTGTATCTTTTATCCTCAGAGCGAGATGCCCTCATATTCTTGATAAGCGCAAAATTACCTACCGCAAGATGAGATGCGGCGGCGTCCGAAAGGTTCTTTCGACTAAGTGCTTCATCGATAGCTGTGAGAATCGGGTCCATTTGAAAGGATTAGCCGCATTTGGCTAAATCGGCAATAGTTAGCCAAATTAGTCTTGACCAATATAGACATATTTGGCTATTACTTAGGCATGGAACAGAGAACAGCACTCATAACCCTCGCCGATACGCTTGCCTCTCACCAAGGCGTAACACACTACGCGATTTCGATGCGCGCCCTCAAAAAGGGCGACTTTTTCAAGAATATGAAGGACGGCAGTGATTGCCGTACGACAACGGCAGCTAAGGTGCTGGCGTTCTTTGACGCCAACTGGCCCGAAGACCTTGAATGGCCTTCAGGCATCCCCCGCCCGAAAACGTCCAAACAGGAGGCCGCGTGATGCTGATCGCCCTTCTCCTGCTCATCTGTATCGGCCCCGCCGTCATCCTCTTCGCTTTCGCAGCGGTGCTGGCGCTCGCGCCGAATGCCACTCCTCATGGCTGGTGGATTTTGCCAGCGATCGCGCTCGGAATTCTCGTCTGGGCTGTCATCTGCAAATTTGTAGGAGCGATCTGATGTCAGATGTGACGCCCCACACCCGCCTCCGCGCCCCATCCTCCCCCCCTATGGGTGCGCGTGAGCCTGCCAGACCGCGCGACTGCTCGCGTGCGGTCTGGCTCAGGCTCGCAGAGATCAACCGGAAGATTGAGGACAGCTGGATCGGCGACCTGATTGGCGCGATCTGCCTACTCGTCATCATCTTCGGATCGTTCTGGATTTTACCCATGATTTACGAGGTGTTTAAATGATCGACGCACGTTCTCCTGACCAGCGTATGGCCGATTTGCGCGCCAAGATCGCCACCCTGAAATCCGCCCCTGTTCCACCCTATGGGCTTGTGAGCGAGATGGTCTTTGACCTGTTGAAGATGGAAGAGGCCGGACACCTTGCCGAGTGCGAAGAGTGCCTGCGCGTGACCTATGGAGGTTGGCTATGAGCGTTCATTTTGCCAAACCCTCGCATCGTTATGCGCTCAAGCAAATTTTGGGCGGCTATGTCGTCACCGACCCGGACGGAGGCCACGCCAGCCGGTTGATCCGGTTCCGCCCTGAGGCGGATCAATTGCGCGCCAAATTGCAACGGAAGGCGGATGCCAAGGCCAAGCGCGGACCGCGTCCGTGCCTGTGTTGCGGCAAGTCATTTGACTCCGACGGCATTCACAATCGGCTGTGTGGCAGCTGCCGCAGTCAAAGCGATGCACTCGGCGACATTGCTGGTCCCACTTACAGTTACGCGACGAGAAAGGCACCGAAATGAGCGCACCCACCCTCATGCAAATCAACCGTGTGCGCTTGGACGATGTGATCATCAGCCTGCGCCGCTTGCGCCCCGTCAGTGAGGCCGGGGTAGAGAGCCTGATCGCGTCGATCAATGAGACCGGCGTGATGAAAGACGCCATCCATGTGCGCAAGAAAAAGGATGGCACGCTCCACCTTTTGGCCGGGGGGCACCGCATTGAGGCGGCGCGCCGCCTTGGTTGGGAAGAGGTTGAGGCCAAGGTTTGGACCGATGTCACCGACGATTGGGCTTTGCTCATGGAGATTGACGATAATTTGGCGGGCGCTGAGATGAACGCGCTGGACACAGCGGTGTTTTTGGCGACCCGTAAAGAGGTCTATGAGCGGCTGCATCCTGAGACACGTGCTGGTGTTGCTGGCGCTAAGGCCCGCTGGGATGCAACGGACATGATGTCCGTTGCATCATTCAGCGCCTCAACTGCCGAAAAATTCGGCCTGACAGACCGCCATGTCCGACGCCTGATCACCGCAGGCTCAAAGCTGGCGTCGAATGAAGTCGCGCAGTTGCGCGCCGCCCCCAAGCCGGTCACACTCAAAGACCTGACCGAGATTGCCAAGATCGGCGAAGCCTCTGAGCGCGGCAATGTGGTCGAGCGCCTTTCCAAAGGCACGGCGAAATCCGTCACGGATGCACGCAAACAGATCAACGCCAAACCCGGCGATGCGCATGTTAGTGCTGCCGATCAAAGCCTGCGCAAGCTCAACGATGCCTTTGCCCGCGCGCCCCTCGCGGCCCGCCGCGCCTTTGTGGCCGAGCATGCCGACGTGTTGCGCGATCTGCTGCCCAATCAAGAGGCCGACGCCACGGGCGTGGTGCCCTTCGTGAGAGCGAGGGCCTGACCCATGACGCGCCTTGAACCTTCAAAGATTTGGTGGACCGCAGATGAGTTGGCAGCCGCAAAGCTGCCCACCCTACCCGGCACCCGCCAGGGCATCAACTTGCTGGCGGGTGTCTGGCGCGCGCAGCCGGGATGTGCGCAACGCAAAGCGGGGCGCGGCGGCGGTTGGCAATATCATTGGTCGGTGTTGCCGCTTGAGGCCCGCAAATCACTCTTGGCGCGCGCTGAGACGGCCCCTGACGCCAAGCCCGCTCGCGGCGCAGCTTGGGCTGCCTTTGATGGCTTGCCGCAGAAAACAAAGGACGAGGCCGCGCGCCGCCTGAGCATCCTTCAGAAGGTCGAGGAGCTGGTGTCGATCGGCACCACGCAGGTGGCTGCTATTGGCGCAATTGCCGCGCAAACGACCAAGGCCTCACCACGCTCGATCTACAACTGGCTGGATATGATTGAGGGCGTCGCGGTGGATGACCGCTTGGCCTATTTGGCACCGCGCCACCGATTGGCCAAACGTAACGTGCCATCGGACGCTCAAGCACGCCCATTTATGGAGTTTTTAACGAGCATTTATTTGCGACTTGAAGCGCCAACTTTTAACGATTGCTATCGTGATGCCTGCCGTGTCGCAAATGCCAAAGGCTGGGCCATCGTTCACTCCCGCACGGCCTCGCGACGCATTGAGAAGGACGTGCCGCGCGTTACCCGTGTCTTTGCCCGCGAAGGGTTGAAGGGATTGATGCGCTGTTTCCCCGCGCAAATCCGCGACCGCAGCGGCTTGCATGCCTTGGAAGCTGTCAACGCCGATTGCCATAAGATCGACGTCTTTGTGGAATGGCCTGACGGGACAATCAACCGTCCGCAAATCATCGCCTTCCAAGACCTCTATTCCAACAAAATCCTATCTTGGCGGGTTGATCACGACCCCAACAAAGTGATGGTCATGGCGGCTTTTGGCGAGATGATCGAACATTGGGGCATCCCGCGCCGCTGCCTGTTTGATAACGGCCATGAATTTGCCAACAAATGGATGACAGGCGGTGCTGAGCATCGGTTCCGCTTTAAAATACGCGATGATGAACCGCTTGGTGTTTTGCCCTTGCTGGGCATTCAGGTCACCTTTGCAACGCCCGCCCACGGCCAAGCCAAACCGATTGAACGTGGGTTTAGAGACTTTGCCAGTTCCATCGCCAAGGATGTTCGGTTCGCCGGGGCCTATGTCGGCAACAAACCGACCGCCAAGCCCGAAAACTACGGCAGTCGCGCGGTGCCCGCTGAGAAGTTCTTGCAGGTTTTGGCCGAGCGTGTCGCAGAGCACAACGCCCGCGAAGGCCGCCTCTCAGATACCGCTTTGGGGCGCTCTTTTGATCAGACCTTTGAGGAAAGCTATGTCAAAGCGCCCATTCAAAAGGCCTCTGAGGAACAGCGCCGCCTTTGGATGATGGGGCAATACGCGGGCAAGCTGAACAAGAACAACGGCGAGTTGAAATTCCAAGGCAATCACTACCACAGCGACTGGATGTCAGAGCATCCAAGCCGGGATGTCGTTGCGCGGTTTGATCCCGAGGACTTGCACAGCGGCGTACATGTCTATGGCACCGATGGCGAGTATTTGGGCTTTGCAGAATGCCGTCAAAAGGTCGGCTTCTTCGATCTGTCAGGCGCACAACGAACCGCCAAACGCGATGCGCGCATCAAGAAAGCAGAAAAGGCACTGCTCAAAGCGCATGCGCCAATCAGCCCAGCCGATTTGGGCGATGCCTTGGATCAAACCGCAGCGCCCGCGTTGGATCGCCCAGCCGCCAAGGTGGTCAGCCCGGTGTTTGGCCGCAAGCCCGCCAAACTGCAGCGCCCCCCGCGCAAGATTGATGTGGACGCCAACCCGGCTGTCGACGCGGCGCGCGAGGCGATGATTTTGAGCCTGCCCCAGCGGACAGCGCCTAACCAAACAGATGACAAGGTTACAACACCGGGCGACCGTTTCCGGCGCGCGCAGGCCGTTTTAGAGCGCTCGGAGGCCGGGCAATCCATCGGCGAAGAGGAGGCAAGATGGCTGAACAGCTACAGGCAAAGCTCCGAATACAAAGGTCAATTGCTGATGTTCAAACATCACGGGGCCAGCGGCATCAGATAGCCGCATCGAGACAACCATTTGAGACGACAAGGGACGTAAAATGACACATGCATTAACGACCGGCAATAGTATCAAGCCTCTGCGCAACGTCGCAGCCCTGACCTTGCTGGCCACTGAGCTGATGGACCGCACATTCGGATTGCCGGGCTTGGGCGTGTTTCACGGGCCATCGGGCCTGGGCAAAAGTTTTGCCAGCGCCAGCGTGTGTGCCAGCTTGGACGCGATCCACATTTCGGTTGAGTCTGATTGGACCGCCAGCATGCTGTATTTTGCAATCTTGGCGGAGCTAGGCGTGCGTGCCAAAGGCACCGTCGCCGAAAAGTCCTATCAGTGCAAACAAGAGCTGATGCGCGCCAACCGCCTCTTGATCTTGGACGAAGCCGATTACCTGATCAAAAAGCGGGCCTCCCCGATGATTGAGCGGGTGCGCGACATCCATGACAAAGCGGGCATTCCCATCATTTTGGTCGGCATGGAAGAATTGCCGCAAAAGCTGCGCCAATGGGAGCAGGTCGACAACCGCATTTATCGCTGGGTCGGTGCAGAGCGCGCGGACATGCAAGATGCACAAATGCTCGCGGATCACTATGCGCCCGGCATCAACATCACCGCAGATTTGCTCGACCACATTCGCATCCGGAACGACGGCGTCGTGCGCAAGATGGCGATGGATTTCGCCTATGTGGCGCAGCAAGCCCAGATGATGAACCTCTCCACCATGTCACTCGACAAATGGGGTGATGCACCATTCTTGCGCAACGAAGCGCCGACGGCTCGGAGGGTTGCATAACCATGACCAGCGCAAGCTACACCCCAGAAAATGAGGCCGAGCAAGTGATGTGGGACTTCATTGTCTCCAAAACCTCTGTGACCCACGCTGACATCAAAGGCGCTGTCGATGTGACAGATTATAAGCGCACGAACTTTGTCGCGAAATTGAAGCGTCTCGGTGTTCTGCAAAAATGCGGCAAGCTCGGTATTCATGACCTTTTCACAGTGCACGACACTGAGGCCCTGCGCAAAAATGATACTGAAAAGCGCCAATCCGCCCACGGCGGCATGTGGGCCAGTATGCGCGTGCTGAAAAATTTCACGCCCATTGAAGTTCGCATGGCAATCCTCCAGCGCCATCCAGATATCACCGAAAAGGCCGTGACCACATACTGCCAAAAACTGTTGAAAGCGCAATATTTGCGTGTGGTTCAAACCGCTAAAATCGGTGTGAGACCCGCACACTACAAGCTGATCAATGACACTGGGCCGTTGCCACCACAGGTGAAGCACAAACAAGTCATCATCGACGGCAATGATGGCACCGTTGTGCATGTAGAAGGGGCGCAGCTATGAGCGGGCGATTCAGAAAAGCCGAAGATGCATGGTGCGGTGAACTGCCCGATTGGGTGGCGGCATTGGTCGCAGCCTGCGATGCCAATGGGGCGTCACAGAACAAAGTTGCCAAGAAAATTGGTTACTCCAGCGCCGTGATCAGCCTCGTGTTGAACAACACCTACACCGGCGACATGGACAAGATCGAAAAGAACGTGCGTGATTTTTTCATGCGCGGTGTGACCTGCCCTGCCCTTGGTGACATCACCGCCGACCAATGCCTCGCATGGCGTCTGGAAAGCAAAGAGCCAAACCCCTCCTCACCGCATAAATCCCGCATGTTTCACGCCTGCCGAAAGTGCCCGCGAAACCGCAAAGATGGGCCGGAAGGCGTCAACAAATGAACACCCAAAAAGCACACACTCCTTTCTCTGAGGACGAAATGCTCGATCTGGCTGCCCGCGCCATCGGCAAAATTGATGCACGCGGCACGCGCGGGATCGAGCGCCTCACCAATGACGAAATCGAGGCCATGGCGCTCACACTTGTGTGCCTCGGCATGAAGCCAATCCCATACGAAGGACACCAGTCATGAACTTGGAACCAACGACACAGTCGGTGCCAGACGGCATCGAGATCATCAATGGCAAGAGCTATATGGCAGATGCCAAGGGCAGTCTCGTGCCTGTGGAGATGATCAAACCTGAGACCAAAATCGAAGATCAAACCGTGCGCAAGATCATCGGCTATGCCTCGGACCTGAGTGATCAAGTGGCCCGGTTCAAAGGCCATACTTTTGAAGACCTCTCCACGCTTGAGGGCCTTTTGGCTGAGAAATATGGACGTACCAAAGGCGGATCTAAGGGCAACAAAACCTTCATGTCGCATGACGGCCTGTTCAAGGTGCTCATTCAGGTTGCCGACCACATTGACTTTGGGCCTCAGCTCCAGATCGCCAAAGAGCTCGTGGATGAGTGCCTAAACGAATGGTCGGCTGAGAGCCGCCCGGAAATCCGCGCCATCGTCACGCGTGCGTTCAACACCGACAAAGCCGGTCAGATCAATCGCTCTGAGGTGTTCATGCTGTTGCGCCTTGAGATTGAAGATGCGCGTTGGAAACAGGCGATGACAGCCATCCGGGACGCCATGCGCGTGGTCGGATCCAAAACCTATGTGCGCTGCTATCAGCGCGACACATATGATGGGCCTTGGCGGGCGATCACCATCGATCTGGCGAAAGCGTGAGGCTCCGATGAACGACCAAGAAATGCCTGCCCTGTTCATGCTCTCTTCCAGCGATCACGAGCAGATGGCCCTCAAGACGTTCTCGTCGTCGACAACCAATGGGAAAGCGATCGTCAAGATCACTCTTGAGACCACCGACATGTATGCCCTGGCGCGCTGCCTGAAGGACCTCGGCGAGGTGTTTGATAGAAATAAAAAGCGCAATTCGAAGCGGCCTAGCGCTACAGGAGGTGCCAATGTCTGATGACCATTACACCGACGATGAGGACCTAATTGAGATCGGCCAGAAGGTTGTTGAAATGGCAGAACGTGTCGAAACCATGGACCGAGTGATGACAGGTTGTAAGGCATCTTGGTTGTTCGAAATGGACAGTATGACCTACCGCGTATCAATCGGTGTCGAACGGGAGAAAAGCAATGTCTGACCTCTGCTCCCAGACCATCGCCGAGCGTACGCAAGTGATTGAGGATGCACTTGCTCAGGTCTTCGATATCGAAGGCATTGCGATCGAATACAACCAAGGTGATCAGCAACTTATTGTCTCCCAGCCCTCTGATTACGAGGCCTTTATTCATCACGATCTCTGGGCCATCGCACGCGATCTTGAGCGGAGGCTGTTTCCCAATGGTTAACCGCACGCTCCAGCGCCAAATCTTTGCGGGCTGCAAGCAACTCGGCATCGATGACGAGACCCGGCACGACCTTCAACTTGTGGTGACCGGCAAGGCCTCCCTGTCCGACATGACCGATGCAGAGTTGCGCGCTGTGGTTGAAAACCTCAAAGAGCGCGGATTTAAAGCGGGCTTTAACAGCGGTAAAAAGGGCAGGTTCAAGCCTGCGCCCCGTGCCGATCTGCGCCTTATCCATGTGCTTTGGAAGCTCCTTGCGGATGCCGGTGTCTTGGACCGCCCTGACCGCGCAGGCCTCAATGCCTTTGTGCGGTCTCGGTTTGAGGGCAAATGGCAGTCGGTGCCAATCGACATCGATGCGCTGCGCGATGCCAACCAGATCAATGCCGTGATCCGCGCTCTCAAAGACATGTGCCGTCGCAATGGGGTGCAGACGAAATGACCGATCTGGGCGTCTCTGATCATGCTGTGTTGCGATACTTGGAGCGCGCGGGCGGTTTCGAGATCGAACGCCTGCGTGCGGAGATCGCCCGGAAAGTGGCTCAAGCGAGATTACCAGATCAAACCTATGTGCCGATTGGTGATCTGCATTTCATTGTTCGAGAAGGTGAAGAAGGCCTTGTCGTAACCACTGTTTTGCAAAGGCCAGAACGCAAAAAGCGCAAGAAACCTAAAGCATGGAGGATTGAAGATGACCTCATCTGACTGGCCGTTTGGAGACCTCACTCCGATGAAATACGGCGCGATCCTTGTTGATTTTCCTTGGGCCTATGCGATGCGCTCTGAAAAAGGCCATGAGAAGTCGCCTGAGGCACATTATCCAACGATGTCGATTGAGGACATGCGCGCACTGCCGATCCAAGATTTAGCTGGCCCTGATTGCCTCTTGTTCATGTGGTCAACATGGCCGCATTTGAAGATCGCTCAGGACCTGTTGGAGGACTTGGGGTTTGCCTACATCACAGGCGGATCATGGACGAAACGCACAGTGCATTGGAATGTGTGTTTTGGCACCGGATATGTGCTGCGCTCATCCACTGAGCCCTATCTCGTGGCGCGACTTGGGAAGCCTCAAACAAAGTCTAAATCCGAACGCAATCTGATCATCGCGCCTGAGGACATTCCAGATGGGATCGAAGCGGTCCGACGTGAACATTCGCGCAAGCCAGTTCAAATGCGAGAAATGATTGAGCGTCTCCTCCCAAATGCATTTTGTTGTGAGTTGTTCGCCCGCGAGCCTTGGGACGGTCATGACGTCTGGGGCAATGAAGCCGATAAATTTACGGAATCGACCAATGGCTGAGCTTTCGCGCGATGCTTGGCCCCGCGATGCGTGGATTGACGAACTGGAGGCGGATCTTGGGCAGCCTGCCGTTTTGAAACTGTTGGCCAATGCCGGGGGCCAAAGACGTGATGTCCCCAAACGCGCCGCCGGATCTAATCTGGCCGCCGAAGTCGGCCAGCCTGTGGTGGAATGGTTGAGCGCACGCTTTGGCGGCACAGCCGTCGACATTCCAAGCCTGCGTGCTCGCAAGATGCAAGATCGTGCAGCCGAACTGCGCGCAGCTATTCTCGACGCCGGATTGACCAAACCGACGCGATCAGCCAATGTCATTGCGACCGAGTTTGGCGTGACAGCCGCTTGGATCCACAAGTTGCGCACCCAAATGCGGCGTGAAAGTGGTCTTGATGACCAGCTCTCCCTTCCTTTTCCCAACCCTGACACTGAGTAGCCCCGAAACTGCATCCCCGGCCCAATCTGGCCTTTGACATGGCACCTCCAATTGTATTGGGGGTTTGTTCTGCCTCTGAATTGGAGGCATAGATGCACGTTAAATCTCACATAGTTGAAGGTGTTTCGTTCAAGTCTGCGTATTATACCGGGGGAACGATCACGCCTCGGATCGTCGTCCTTCATGATACGGCGGGCCGTCTGAGCAAGTTCAATTCGGCAGATTATCTGGCCTCTGAGAACGTCGCCAAGGCCAGCGTCCATTTTGTGATCGAAACCGATGGCACGATCACCCAGCTTGTCCCCACCAATAAACGCGCCAACCACGCAGGCCGCTCCAGTTTCCATGGGCGTGACGGATGCAACGGCTTTTCCATCGGCATTGAACTGGTCAATCCGGGTCGCATGACCAAGGCCGGTGGGCAAGGTGTGGCTTGGTATGGGCAGAAATTCGATTTCAGCCTGTACGGCTTGGTTGAGATGACCACAGAGACCCACGGCCACGGCGTCTGGATGCCCTATGCCGAGGAGCAAATCAACGCGCTCTTATCGCTCCTAGAGGCCCTTTTCGCCGACATCAAAACTCTGACTGACATCACCACGCATTGGTACATCAGCCCCGGTCGCAAGGTCGACACCAATCCCCTTTTCCCACTCGAACACGTCCGTGCCCGCATTCTTGGCCGTGACGATCCGGCAGACGCAACCGCCAACAAAGGCTCTGATCCGTCAGATGAGATGGTCCAAGTCGAGACCTTTGGCGGCACGCTCAATATGCGCCGCTGGCCGTCGTTTAATCCCAACATCATCGCCTCCATTCCTGACGGCATGATCGTGCCCGTGCTGCGCACAGGCACGTTTGATCATCGGGTCTGGCACCGGGTTCTCTATGGCGGGCAAGAGGGCTGGATCGTCGCCCGATATGCCGCTCCCATCCTCACATCACAAACCTAAGAGGTTCACATGAACGCCCTGTTTTCTGAAGTTATCACCCTGTTCCTGCCCACCTTGTTGCAGGTCATCTCGGCCATTCTTGGCACACTCTTGATCCAAGCCGCAGCTGTCGCCAAAACCCGCTGGGGCATCCAGATCGAAGCGACCCATCGCGAGGCGCTCCACTCCGCTTTGATGTCGGGCATTCGTGCCGCACTCGCGCGCGGCGAAGACCGACAGGCTGCCATCACGTCAGCCATCAAACATGCGACTGTCAGCGTACCTGACGCCATTGCCGCACTGGACCCCGCCCACGGCGTGTTGGCAAGTATCGCCGAGTCAAAGCTGCGCGAGGCTCTTGGTTCCTTGCCACCATTGCTCGGTTTTGACAGCGTCGCTGGTCTGTCTTCCGAAATGGTGGAGAGCAACAGCTGATGACTGTGGATGTCATCTCCATCCTAGCGGCGGTGCTCACATTATTGAGCATCGCCAATATCCTCTACACGTGGTGGCGCACGCGCGACAAGGACGTGGAGAAACGCGATAAAGCCATTTCAGAGCAGTTCCGGCTTGGTGGTGAGCGTATGGGCCTCCTTGAAGGCCGCGTAACTATTGTCGAGCAGGCCTTACGTGGACAGCCGACGCGTGAAAATCTCCACGAACTCCATCTTTCATTGAAGGAAATGCAAGGCGAGATGAAAACCATGGTCGCCGTCATGGAAGGCAACAGCAAAATCATGAGCCGCCTCGAAACAATTGTGGCGCGGCACGAAGACCACCTGCTCGACGGAGGGAAACGATGAGCGACTACGTTGATACGGTGCGTAAACACCGCCGCCTTGCGATCCTGCGCCATCTTGAGGCTTGTGCCGAATATATGTCGAATGCCTCGATCCTTAGCGACATCCTCGCGGGTGTCGGATTGCGCTCCACGCGCAGCCAAGTGGTGACAGAATTGGCTTGGCTGCGGGAAAACGGCTTTATCATCTACGATGACAACGCTGACTTTCTCGTGGTGCAAGCCACTCAGTCCGGTGCGGAAATTGCACGTGGCGTGACGACACATCCCGAAATTCAGCGCCCACGGCCGAGGAGCTGACATGCCTCCTCCCCGTAAAATAGACCTGCTGCCCGCAGAGCTGCGCGTGTGGCTACAAGACGAGCTGCGTGATCGCGGCTTTGCCGGGTATGTTGAACTCACCGAAGAGCTCAACCGTCGTCTGGCAGAGCACGGATCAAGTGAGACCCTGCATCCGGCAACCGTCAATCGCTTCGGGCAAGGATATGAAGCCTTTGTGAAAGCTCAGGAACAAGCCTCTGAGTGGGCTGTTGACTGGATGCAAAGCGAGGGTCTCGCGGATGAGGCCAAGCGCCACAACGTCCTTTTCCAAATGGTGACCACGCTCGCTTTCAAGGTGATGCAGGCACAGATGGTCAAGGAAGGCGGAGAGATCGACCCGAAGGAACTGCACTTCCTCGGACGCATGCTCAAAGACGTCATGCAGTCTTCTGGCATTCGCGAACAGCTCATCACGGCAGATCGAAAGGCCCATTCTGAGAAGCTCGACGCTGCCGTTGAATCGGGTGAAATCGACGCCAAGGCAGCTGAAGACGCGCGCCGTATCATGGGGTTTGGATGATGTCGCGCGATGTTGATCTCGGAATGCTTATTTTGGCCGCACAGGCGCATTATAGTCAGGCCCATTGGTGGACGCTTGCGGGAGCGTGGCTGTTCGGCAAGCACAAGATTGTTCGCCATCTTGGCCGCGAAGGTCGGGTCGCATTCTGGCGCGGTAACCCATACCTCCTCAGCTTTCGGGAAATCGCATGAGCACCCTCAGCCCCGACTCCCCTGTCGTCAACTTCCTACCCTATCAGAAGGCGTGGATTGCGGATCAAAGCCGGTTCAAAATCGGAATGTTTTCGCGTCAGACCGGCAAAACCTTCTCGACGGGTGGCGAATGCGCTGACGATTGTTTTCAGGCATGGGCCGAAGACCGGCGTGCGCGCTGGGTGATCCTGTCGCGCGGCGAAAGGCAAGCAGCTGAGATGATGACCGAGGTGATCAAGCCGTTCACCAAGGCCTATTACTCGGTCTACAACACCCTTTTAAAGGGCGGTGAACCCCGCTTTGAAGAGAGCGAGTTTCGGGCACCCCAAGCCAAAGGCCCGGATGCCGTCTACAAGGCGCTTGAGGTCCGATTTCCAAACGGATCGCGGATCACAGCGCTGCCTGCAAACCCGGACACTGCGCGCGGTTTTTCCGCCAATGTGATCCTCGACGAGTTCGCCTTTCATGCCAAAAGCCGCGAAATCTGGGCGGCACTTTTTCCCGTGATCTCAAAGACCGGCCTCAAACTGCGGGTGATCTCGACGCCGAATGGTAAGGGAAACAAGTTTTTCGAGCTGATGACGGCGGAGGACACGGTCTGGTCACGCCACGTTGTTGATATTTATGAGGCTGTGCGTCAGGGGCTTGATCGAGACATTGATCAACTTAGAAGCGGGATGGCTGACGAAGACGCATGGGCACAGGAATACGAACTCAAGTGGCTCGATGAGGCAAGCGCATGGTTGGACTATGATTTGATCTCAGCCTGCGAGTCCAACACTGCTGGCATCCCTAAGCTCTATGCAGGTGGACATTGTTTCGTGGGTGTTGACATCGCAGCCCGCAATGACCTCTTCGTGATTTGGGTCATGGAACTGGTTGGCGACGTTCTGGTGACACGGGAAATTATTGCCAACCGGCGGATCAGCTTTGCCGAACAAGATGCACTCCTTGACGAGGTCATGTGCCGCTACAACGTCGTGCGAGTGCGGATGGACCAAACGGGCATGGGCGAAAAGCCGGTGGAGGATGCAAAACGTCGCCATGGCGAATACCGCATCGAAGGCATTTTGTTCTCATCGGCTGCAAAACTCGACATGGCCACCGCGCTCAAAGAAAGCATGCAGGACCGTAAAACACGACTGCCTGCCGGTGATCCGCTGCTGCGTGCCGATCTGCATTCTATCAAGTCTCAGGTTGGTGTGACCGGCACACGCCGACTGATTGCGGATGGCGACAGCGATGGGCACGCGGATCGGTTCTGGGCCGGTGCCATGGCAGTGTCTGCGGCTGACACCGGGCCTGCGGAATACGCCTATCACGGTGTCCCTGGCACACGATCCCGTTGGGCTGAGCCAGATCACGATGATGATGACGAAGATGAAAGCTCCACACGTTGGGGCACTGCTGGAGGTGCTTGGTGATGCCGATCCTTGATCAATTTGGCCGACCGCTGGAAAGCGTGCCGGAATCAGAACTGTTGGAACGCCAGGCGGTCGCCTCATTTGGCTCTGTTCGACAAATCCAGTCCGGGCATCCGGCAGATGGTCTGACGCCTTTGCGCCTTGCCGCCATCTTGCGCGAGGCGGAAAATGGCGATGCCACCTCCTATCTCGAACTCGCGGAGCAAATGGAAGAGAAAGACCTGCACTACGCGGCCGTGCTTGGCGTGCGAAAGCGCGCCATTCGCTCTTTGGCTATTCAGGTCGATCCCGGTGATGACAGCGACGCTGCAAATGAAGCGGCGGACATGGTCCGCCAAACACTCTCCGCAGCGCCTGTCAAAACCGTGCTAATTGACGTGATGGATGCCCTTGGGAAAAGCTATTCCGTCAGCGAGATTGGTTGGGAACGTGAAGGACGCAACCTCAAAGTCTCCTCGCTTGAGCTGGTGGATCCGCGCTGGTTCGAGTTTGATCAAGAAAACGGCAAGCACATCTATTTGCGCGATAATGCCGGACCGCAGCCTTTGCGACCTGACAGCTACGTCATTCACATGGCCAAGGCAAAGAGCGGCTTGCCGATCCGAGGTGGTCTGGCACGGCTTGCGGCTTGGGGCTACATTTTCAAGAACTACACTTTGAAAGACTGGGCCATTTTCTGCGAGGCCTATGGCCATCCGCTGCGCCTTGGAAAATACGATACCACAGCCAAACCCGAAGACCGCCAAACCCTTCTCCGTGCGGTTCGTCAGATCGGCGTAGATATGGCTGCGATCATCCCGAAATCCATGGAGGTTGATATTGTCTCTGCGGCTGCGACCGGCGCGGACAAGCTCTATGAGGGCAATGCGCGCTATTGGGACGAGCAGCTCTCCAAAGGCGTGCTTGGTCAGGTTGCCACAACGGACGCAATTTCCGGCGGCCATGCCGTTGGCAAAATCCACGAGGAAGTCCGCTCCGATATTCGCGACGCCGATGCCGAGCAACTCGCAGCAACGCTTCAGCGCGATCTGGCCGGGCCTATTGTTCGGCTGAACTTTGACCCCCGCCACAACGTGGCTATGCCGGTCATCAGTTTTGTGACCCCCGAACGCGCTGATCCTGATCTCTTGCTGCGACTGCTGGACAAGGGACCAAAACTGGGACTGCGGATCGCGACGTCAGATGTGCGTAAGGCCTTCAACCTCCGTGAGCCTGAAGACGGCGAAGAAGTCCTGATGGCACCGGCGCCGACCGAGGCAACAGTACCCTCGAAATTGGACCAACAGGCGGCCTCCACGCTGACTGAGGCTGCGCCTAAAGACAGCATTGATGCGCTGGTCGAAGAGCTGATGTCTGATGGCGAGCTTCAAAAGGTAGCCGAAGGTGAGTTGGCCGAACTGCTCGACATCTTGGGAAGTGCAGCTGACTTTGATCAGGTGCGCGACATTCTTGACGTCTTCGCGGAAGGCAGCGGGTCTGCCGCACTGCGCGAGCATCTCAGTCGAACCACCTTTGCGGCCCGACTGGCGGGTGAGGTTGGGGCCGAGGTGAGTGACGCATGATCACCTTGGAGCCATTGCCGCATAGGGAGGCTATTGAATATTTCCGCTCCAAGGGGTTTGCGCCGCAATTGCAGCGTTTCAGCCATCTTGATCTCTGGCGTGAAGAGCATGCGCGCAATTTTGTCGTCGCCAAAGGCATGCGAGATGACGTCTTGGTGCTCATTCGCGAGGAGCTTGATAAAGCACTTAGCGAAGGACGCACACTCTCCCAGTTCCAAGCCGACCTTGAGCCCGCCCTCCAAAAAGCCGGATGGTGGGGCAAGTCCGTCATGACAGACCCTCTGACCGGCGAGCTGCAAGACGTGCAGCTGGGATCGGTTCGGCGTCTGCGGACGATCTATGACACCAATATGCGCACGGCACATGCTGCTGGTCACTGGGCGCGCATCCAGCGCACCAAAAAGGCGTTCCCTTATCTGCAGTATATTCAGGTTGAACGCCCCAGTAAGCGCCATGACCACGAGCGGTTCCACGACAAAATATGGCGTGTCGATGATCCGATCTGGCAGCGGATTTATCCACCGAATGGGTATTTTTGCGGCTGCCACGTTGTCCAACGCACCGAAGGCTGGATGAAACGACACAATCGGCAGCTGTCGCCCGCAATTGATCTTGATGAGCAGCCGTGGACCAATAAGCGCACCGGCGAAGTGTTCGACGTGCCACGGGGCGTCCATCCCGGCTTTGATGCCAATCCGGGCGCGGCTTGGCTCGACATCAAAGAGCGCGTTTCTGAAGCCATGCCGGATCTTGATGATGAGAGACAGGCTTACGAGCGCGGCATTTTGCAAGGGTTGCGACTTCGGCAAATGGGGATTGGCCGAGAGACGCTTGTGATCTCGGACGCAGACGAGCAAAGCTCTATCCTGTTTGACGCCCCGCCGGATCGGCCCGGTGCAGTATCAGTGGATGACGCCCTGCTTGAGGGAGCAGGCAGTTTCCAAGCGGATCGCCTCACATTGCTGCACAGTCATCTCACCGACTCCCCACTGTCCTACTCTGACTTGCAGACGCTTGGACATGCGCGCATTCAATCGGTGACCGCAATCTCTCCGGGTGGGGCGATCTGGCGCGCGAAACCCGGCTCTCAAATTCTTGGCCCACAGTTTCTGGAATTTGCAACCCGCGCCAAACCCATGATCGAAAGCGAGTTGAAAGCGTTGTCAGAAAGTGACCGCGCTTATATCATCCAACATGCTCTGGGGCTTTTCCTTGAGCGCAGAGGTGCGATCCACTATCATTACAGTCTAACAGACCGGCTCAAACAGTTCTTTTCCCAATACGCCGATCTGATAAAAAGGCTTTCGACATGAAACTTGCTCTGCTTCCAGATCCTGACTTTCTCGACTTGGTCGCGTGGGAAAAGCGCTTGGAAGAGCTGCGCGCGATGTCGTCGGATGTTGCTGGTTTAAGTGCCAGTCTTGATCATGCTCAGGCGATGGTGGACCTCTTGAATGCCAAGGCCGATAAATTGCCCGCACAGGCCACCTGAAGCGCGGGGCAGACACATGCTGCTAAAATCTGCTTAAAGGCATTTTTAAACGCGCTGCGGGATTTTTAAACACTATCAGATGACATTGCCCCGGTCGCGATTGCGCGACAGAGGGCAGATGATCCCCAAAACCGCATCCCCGGCCCTTTGAGGCCACGGTCATGGCATTGCTTCCCCATGACCAAAACAACTCGACATATCTGCGCTCTTGCGCCGCTACCCGGTGGGGTGCCTGATCAAATCGAGATCATGCACCTTGGCGCATTGCGCTTTGCTCCGGCGGACATTCGCAATGCAGCTGGTTTGCATCTGGTCCCGGATCAAGTCGCCGCTGTCATTGCGGCGAGCTTTGAAATGGCAGCCGGAGGCGTGCTCCCTATTGACTTCGATCACCGATCTCTGTCCGCACAAGGCACCGCCAACAGTCGGGCTGCCGGGTGGATCACTGCAATGCATGTGGATGGTGATCGGGTGATGGCGTCTGTCGAGTGGACCTCCGAGGGTCGCCGCGCGATCGAAGAAAAAAGCTACCGCTTCATTTCTCCCGTATTCAAAACGCTGCGCTCGAATGGGTCTGTCGTTCTGATCGAGGGCGCTGGTCTCGTCAACAATCCAGCCCTTCCCGAAATTCGTCAAATCGCATCAAAGGATGAACACATGGACCCGATCGAAGAGATCGCGGGCCTGCTTGGCCTGTCGGCTAAGGAGCCCGATAAACTCACCGCGCGCATTCAGGCGCTCGTTGGCGCTGAAACCCAGATGGCCTCTATCACGAAAGCTGCCGGTGTCTCCGGTGATGATGCCGTGACACAGGTCTGCGCCCGTTTGAAGGCTCCCACAGCCGACCCGGCCAAGTATGTGCCCTTGAGCCAGTTTACCGATCTGCAAACCCAGTTTGCGTCTCTTCAAAAAGAGGTCTCTGGCGACAAGGCCGAGGCGGCATTGGAGCGCGCCCGTGAAGCAGGCAAGCTGACACCCGCCATGGAAGACTGGGCCACTCAGCTGGCATCGAAGGACCTCGGTGAATTTGAGGCATGGGCCGCATCGGCTCCCGCCGTCATCGACCTCAAAGGCGGTCGCAAGCTCGCTGGCAAAAACCCACCCGTCAAGACCGACGCGCTTGATGAGACCGAGCGTCAGGTCGCGTCGGCCATGGGCATCAGCGAGGCCGCGTTTCTTGCAACTCGCAATGCCGCTGTGAAGGAGGTCTGAGATGACGGCTCTGGCAAAAAACACCGCCCGCACCCGCGTCGGTCATGGTCTGCTCTTTCAAGACCCCGTGGCTGCATCCACCACTATCTATAACGGGTCTATGATTGCACTTGATGCGTCCGGCAATGCCATCCCGGCCATCCCAGCCGGCACGGTCATGCGGGGTGTTGCCACCGAAGGTGTCGACAATTCGGGCGGAGCTGCAGGTGATGCCTCCGTTCCCATCGAGCGCGGCCCTTTTCTTGTTGCGAACGACGGCAGCATCAACCGCACTCACATCATGACTGACGTCTATGTCGTTGACGACAACACCGTCGGCGCGGCGGGCACGCTGATCGCCGGTAAATGCCTCGACGTGACCCTCGCGGGCGTCGTCGTCCAAATCCTCTAAGGAGATCCACGAAATGGATATCAGCCACGCAGCACTGGCCTCAATCAACACGGGCTTTAAAACCGCATTCAATGAGCGTTTCACCGGCGTTCCGAAGACCTATGGCATGATTGCCATGACGGTCAAATCGACCAACGGCACCGAAGCATACCCGAAACTTTCGGAGTTGGGACCGATGCGCGAATGGGTTGGTGAGCGCTATGTTGAGCGCCTGAACAAAGACGGGTTCGCCATCCGCAATCGCAAATGGGAAAAAACCTACGCAGTGTCTGTCGATGAAATCGAAGATGACAGCTACGGCGTCTACACCCCGCTCATGGCAGATCTCGGGCAGGTTACCGCAGAGCTTCCCGATGATCTAGTCTGGAGCAAACTCGAAGAAGGGTTCGATACCACGCATTACGATGGCCAGATGTTCTTCGATACGGATCACCCGGTCGAAGATGAAAACGGCAACGAACAATCGGTGTCGAACTTCCAGGGCGGCACCGGCGCGGCCTGGTATCTGGTCGACGACAGTCGCGTGGTCAAACCCATGATCTTTCAGGACCGGAAAGCTGCAACGCTCACCGCCAAGACCAATCTGACCGACGACAACGTGTTCGACCGTGACGAGTTTGTTTGGGGCACCAAAATTCGCTGTGCTGCTGGATTCGGGGCATGGCAGTTGATCTATGCGTCGCGGCTCGAACTGAACGAAGAAAACTACGAGGCGGCAGTTGCGGCGATGAAAGCTATGACTGGTCATCGTGGTCGCAAGTTGAACCTCAAACCCAAGAAGCTGATCGTCTCGGCGGTCAACGAGGGTGTCGGGCGCAAAATCCTGATCAGCGAGAACAATGCCGCCGGCGCCACCAACGTCTGGCGCGGCTCTGCCGAATTGCATGTCGAGGGTCGCCTGACCCTCTGACGCCGGAAAGACACGTTATTTTCCCGAGGGGCCGGAGCGCTCCGGCCCCTTTGATGAAATAATCCATACCCCCCGCCCGAGAGGTCCTGAGCACGACACGAAACTGCTCACCATCTGACACTCAGGAGACAGAAATGGCCCGTAAGACCACAAGCATCATCAAACCCGAAACCGCAGCCTCCAAAGACGCTACAGACATCAAAACTGCTGATGACGTGAAAGTCGCAGCGACTGGCGAGGACGCCACCAATGTGGCCGCCGATGCAACCACCAGTGCAGATGATGCAGGCAACGCCAATGAACAGGCCAAGCCCAGCAATACCGATGCCGTTACAGATGCCGAGAAGGAAGCCGACAAGGTGACTGACACAGGCATCAATGGCGACCAAGCCGACAAAGAGGCGCAATCCGACGATAAAGCCATTCCGTCCGAGCCTCACCTCACCGTGGTCTGTCATCGTCAAGACGGTCGCCGTCGCTGTGGTCGTCGCTGGCCGCATGGCGAGACCATCGTGCCCGAAGCGGACTTGACCGTGCTTCAGATTGCTCAGCTCGAAGCCGATCCGCATTTCACGCTCACAAAGCGGGCTGACTGATCATGACCTACGCCACCGTCGCCCAGCTCAAAGCGGGGATCCCGTCTGGGGATCTCGTTCTGCTTACCGATTTTGAGGGGGCAGACACGCCCTCCGATGATCGGTTGACGCAGGCGCTGGATGACGCGACCGCTGAAATCAACACCTATATCGCCAAAGCTGTCACCCTGCCCTTGGCTGACCCACCGCACATCCTGACAGTCATCTGTCGCGATCTCGCGATGCATCGGCTTTATGTGAACCTTGGTCACGATGCCGAGGTCTACGGCACCCTGCGCAAGGATGCGATCTCGACCCTGAAAAGCATTGCCAAAGGCGACACCTCCATTGGTGACGATGGCGATGGTGACACCGAGCTCACCTCTCCCGGTGTGGCCATGACCGACGGCCCTGCCCGTCAGTTTACCCGCGACAGTTTGAAGGGGTTCTGAGATGGCTGGCGTGACCTTTACCCTCCGGCTTGACGATGTCGCCCCCCGCGCGGCCATGGCACGTGCCATGGCCGGTGCCCGTGATCTCACGCCCCTGATGGATCAAATCGGGTCCGTGTTGGTCAACGGAGCTGTCGAGCGGATTGGGCAGACCAATGTTACCCCCGAAGGGACGCCTTGGCCGAAGAGCCTGCGCGCTCAGCTTGAACAGGGCACGACCCTGCATGACAGCGGTCAGTTGATGCGATCCATCACTGAGGAGGCATCTCCCGGTCAAGCCGTGGTCGGATCGAACATGATTTATGCTGGCGTGCATCAGGCAGGCGCGACGATCCGGGCGAAATCAGGCGGCGCTCTGTCTTTCACATTGGCAAATGGCGAAAGCGTCATGGTTGGGTCCGTCACGATCCCGGCACGCCCTTATCTTGGCGTCAGTGAGGATGAAGCCGCAGACATCGAGGAGCTGTCGGTTCTGTATTTCACGGACCTGCTCGAAGGCGAGGTTCACTGATGCTGCAGCTTGATCCGACCATCGTCAAAGACCGGCTCGCCGAAATCGGCGCGTTTAAGACCATCGGCCTTTCCGCCGATCTCGGGCGCGTCAGTGCGCGCTCGCTGCAATACCCCTCGGCCTTCGTGATCCTGTTGGGCGAGCAAGCGGGCGACAACCGCTACATGAGCGAGGACATGGTCGAGCAGGCCGTGACAGCCCGGATCGGCGTGGTCATGGCCGTGCGCGATATTGCCGACACAAGCGGTACGCGCGCCTCAACCAATCTAGTGCCCCTGCGTGAGGCGGTGCTGCTGTCGCTGTGCCGCTTTGTGCCAGAGGCCGGAGGCAATGCTTTCCGCTTTGCCAAGGGCGCGCTCCAAAGCGGCATCGACACCCACGGCGGTCTTTTTTGGCAGGACGATTACACATTGCGCTTTGACCGGCGCATCCAGATCACTTGAGGAGTTAGACTATGGCGACTTGGAAACAGCGGCTGATCCGCGAAGTGTTGGAGACCACCTCTGGCACGGCTGAAGCCACCACCGCAGCCAATGCGATCCTTGCCCGCGAGGTGACTTTCAATCTGCTCGACGCGGACTATACCGAGCAGGACTTTTTGACCGGGCAAGAGGGCGCACAGGTTGAAGACCTGAGCAACATTCGCGCTGGGGCCACCTATCAGGTCGAGGCTGCGCCCGGACCCGTCAGCACCGTACCGGCCTATGCACATCTGCTCCAATCTTCCGCTTTGGTGATGGCCGATGATGACGGCGATACGGTGTTTACGCCGCTGCCGGTCGGGACTGAAATCCCGTCTTGCACACAGCAGCTGCGCAACGGGGCGCATATGCAGACCGTGGTGGGCGTGCGCGGCTCCTTTGGCTTCACGGCCGAGGTCAACAAGCGGGCTAATTTCAGCTTCACGCGCCAAGGCCAATATCAAGCTCCCGTTGCCTTTGTCTCTGAGGCGCATGATTTCTCCGGCTGGCCGCGTGGCCTCGAATGCACACCGGAGAACATGTTTGCCTTCACACTGGGCGGCACCAAGCTCTGTGTCACCAGCTTCAGCTTCACCGATGGCCGCACGCCCAAAGTCAACGAATATATGAACTGCGTTGGCACCAAGCTCAGCCCGCGCATGTTCACTGGTTCTATGACTGTGAAGCACCCGGATTTGGCCACCAAAGACCTGCTCAGCATGGTCAAGGATGTGGTGATTGAGCCGCTGATTTTCACGCTTGGCAAAACTGCAGGCCAGATCATCACCGTCACCGCGCCAAACGTGCAGATCAAAGCGCCAAGTGAGCAGGAGATCAACGGCGACCTTGGCCTGAGCCTTGATCTGCGTTTCCTGCCCACCGCCGCATCTGACGACGAAATCGAAATCCGCTTCAGCTGAGGAGCCGAGCTATGACGTGGTGGCAAATTCTTGGCGTCACGATGGTGGCTGGGTTCGGACTTCGGCTTGGTTGGCAAACCGCCAGCGAGTTCATTGACGCGATCAATGCTGCAATGAGCAGCCTGTTTGAAGACACAGAGGAAAAATAAGCATGTTCGTTTTTGATCCGAATTACACCTTTGAATGGCCTGTAAAGGTCAAATATCCGAGCGCCGGTGGCGAAGATATCCGTGAGTTTACAGGCGTGTTTCGTCTGCCGGAAGACGAGCTCGACCTCTACAAGCGCCCCGAGGATGGCACATTCCCGAGCCTGATCAACACCGTGCGTGACCGGCTGACCGACTATTGGGTCGGCTGGAGCGGGATCGAAACTGCATCCGGTGGTGAACTGCCATTCTCGAACGAGACACGCGCCCGTCTGCTGCGCCAAAGCCCCATCCGTGAAGCCGTGGATCGCGCCTTTTCCGAAGCCTTGCTGGGGTTGCGGGAAAAAAACTGACAGCGGTCGCGCGCGCCATCTACGGCGGCGCGGCCATCTCAGACTATTTGATCGAAGACCTGATGGCTGAAGGTGGCATGAGCCGCGTTGATGCTGAAGCACAGGCCAAAGAGATGATGGGCGCGGAGACCCGCGATCTGCGCCTTCCGTCCTCAGAACAAGACCTGATCCAGCTGGCTAACGCGAGTGTTGGCAAATGGCGGGTCGCGGTCGGGCCAACCGGCAAAGTGCTCCTTTTAGGGTTTGACTACGGCGAGATCGATGTGACGGCGCGCTGGATGGGGATCGTGCCGGATCAGGAAATGCATGCCGGAATTGCAATCATAGAGCGTGCGGCGCTCAAGGTACTTGGTGAAACATGACGGAAATGCGCGCAAAACTGGTTGTCGATGCCGATGGGTCCTCCATCATTGGCATGGCCCAGAAGACCGTATCTGGTCTTGATGCCGTCATGGACGCGGCGGTCAAGACGGCGTCGGGTTTCAAACAATTAACCACCCATTCAAACGGTGTTGAAACCGGGTTTAGGCATGCTGTCTCTGCGCTCGTCGCCTCCGATACAGCCCTCGGCCGAGTTCAGGCTGGTGCCACAGGCCTGTCGCAGGCCCTGAGGTCCCAATCCGCTGATTTGATTGCCACCCAGCGTGAAACGGCGGCGTGGACTGCGCAACTCAATCAGGTGCGCGCGCGCTTTGATCCGCTGTTCGCAGCGACCACGCGCTATGAGCAAGAGCTGCGCGATATTGCCGCCGCCGAAAAGATGGGGGCCTTGTCCGCCCAAACTGCGGCTGCAGCCAGATCACGGGCCACGGCTGGGTATAATGCGCTGACCGGCGCACAGGACCGTGTGACAAAATCCAGCAAATTGATGCGCGGTGGCATCCAGAACGCGAGCTATCAGGTCGCAGATGCGGCAGTGCAACTGCAGATGGGCACGGCGGCCTCAATGGTTTTCGCCCAGCAGATGCCGCAGCTCTTAGGCGGCATGGGCGTCATGGGAGCCGCCATGGGGGCGGTGGTGGCCGTTGGGACCCCGCTGATCACCATGCTGCTCACATCCGAGGACTCGGCGGGCACATTGGATGAGCGCCTCGATAAACTCGACGGGTCGCTGCAGTCCGTCACGGATCGCCTGAAGTTGTTGCGCGATCAGGACCTGTCTCTGACCTTCGGCTCGATGGCCGGAGATGTGCGCACCCTGACCTCCACTTTGCTCGATCTGGACCGGGCTGCGGAGCTGAAGAACCTACGCAACACGCTCGAAGGGTTGCTGCAGGAGAACATTGAACCCGGTTTTTGGCAAAAACTCAGCCAGTCCATTTCGCTTGGCGCGGCTCCCATGCCCGGTCTCACGACTGAGGACTATTTGACAGGTAATTCAATTGCGCGCGGCAATTATAATGATCTGACAGGAGGTCGAGGGCCTTCTTTTGAAGAATTTGACGCCCGCCGTGAAAATATCACGGGGCTGGCAAAAGCGGGTGAGGTGGAACAGGTCACCGCTGAAATCAAATCCCTCATTACGGACTTTGCAGGCGACACACCTATCACCGACATGAACGACGAGCTGGTGAAAATGCTGCTTGCTCTGGGTGATGTTGCGCAAAAAACGGCTGAGGTCGAGGCTCAGTTCAATGGCTCCTCCCTTTCCGCACGCCTGGACAAAGAGACCGCGTCCATGGTCTCCGGCTATCAGCAGCAAGCGGAACTCGCTGCCACGATCCTTCAGTTTGGCGAACACAGCGCTGAGGTCGAGGTGGTGCGCAACCGTCAAGCCAAGGAGGCCGTGGCCTTGCGTCTGCGCGAGCTGGGCGTGGAGGAAGACAGTGTCCGTGAGCGGGACACGTTGGCGCAGTTGGAAAAGGCCCAGGTCGCTGAGGTTAAGTTGCGCGCCGCAGAGCGCGAAAAGTCAATCACCGCCACGCTGACTGGATTGTCAGATGAGCTGGCGCTGTCTCAGTCGATCATCTCCTATGGAGAAAACAGCGTCGAAGTTGAGCAGCTACGGACTGAGCAGGCGCGCCAAACACTGGCCATCCGCCTCAAGGAAATCGGGGCAACTGAAGACCAGATCGCACAGGCTGAAGAGCTGCTCAAAAAGCAGCGCGAGGCTGCACAGGAGGCCAAGACCCAAAAGGCCGAAAAAGAGGCCGGTAAAACCCTCACAGACCTGCGCGCGCAGGCAGATATCAATGCTGCGATCCTGCAATACGGGAAAGACAGCCTTGAGGTCAAACGGCTTCAGATCGACGCGGCCCGCGCGGAATATGTGCAATCTTTGGCAACGATGCAGGTCTCCGAGGCAACGAAGGCCAATTTGCTGGCGCAGTGGGATATCACCAAGGGGATGAAGGGTATCGACCCGTTTGGCACCCTGTCATCTGCACAGTCGATCCTTCAGGCACAGACCAAATCCATCGCAAAGCTCCAACTGGAGCAAAACCTTATCGGGCAATCAGAGGCCACAAAACGGCGCGTCTTGGCACTCTATGAGGCGGAGTTGGACATCCGCCAAAAGGGTATCGATGTCGAGGGTGAGCTTGCCGCCAGAATCCGCGAAGGTGCATTGGCCGAGAGTGACCTTGCTGCAGAGGTCCAGCGTCAAGCTGATGCGTGGGGCGACGTGCAAAGCTCGGCAGAGGATGCCATCGACGGTATCCTTGATGCGCTCTTGGATGGCGATATCTCTGGGGCCTTGGAGAGTATCGCAGAGGACATCAAATCCCTCTTCACCGAACTTGCGATCAAGAACCCTCTCAAAAACGCGATTTTGGGCACAGATTACGCCACGATGGACGATGTCGGTGGGCTCGGCGGGATCTGGGATCGTCTGACCGGCAAAGTGCCCGCGATTGATCCAGCGGCAGCGGCGGCAAAGGCAGCGGCTCAGTCGGTAGCAACAATGCAGGTGACGGCGGCAAATGTGACGATCAGCACCATGGGCGGGCTTGGCCTTGGTGGGCTGGGCAATGCTGCCAACATCAATGGTTTGCCGGGGTCCTCTGACGTGCAGTCGCAAATCGCGGCGTTCTTTTCCGGCAAAGGATTGGCTCCGCATCAGGTTGCCGGGATCATGGGCAATATCTCTGCCGAAAGTGCCTTCAATCCTGCCGCCGTTGGCGATGGCGGCACTTCATTCGGCTTGTTCCAGCATCATGCAGGACGCGGTCAAAGCCTGCTGAATGCAGTTGGTGGCATGGGTGGGCTCGGTGATGTGCAGGCACAGCTTGAGCATGTTTGGGAAGAACTGCTTACCTCTGAAAACGGTGTGCTCAAGAAGTTGATGGCCTCGACGAATGTTCAGGAGGCCACCAGCGCATTTGTTGGATTTGAGCGCCCTGCAGGCTGGTCGGCCGCGAACCCAATGGGCGCGCAAAACTGGTCCGGGCGCTTGGCTGCGGCTGAACAGGCCATGACCCAATTCAACAGCGCAACATCTATGGCCACCCAAGGCCTCGGGACCCTTGGCAACGGCTTCGACAGCTTTGGTCAGGCGCTGGCTGGGGCGATCACGGGCGGTGGGGGCGGTTCTGATCTTCTGGGCATGGTGTTGGGGGCCATCATTCCGGGATTTGCCACGGGTGGTGCGACGGGCGGCAGTGATCCTCAAAAGGTCGCCGGTGTCGTTCATGAGAAAGAATATGTCTTCGATGCGGCTTCGACTGCTCGGATCGGTGTGCAGAACCTCGAGGCGATCCGCCGGGGGACGATGAAAGGTTATGCGTCGGGTGGCTATGTCAGCTCGGCGCGCGCCTATCCGTTCCTGACACAGGGCGGCGGCAATGGCGGCGGTGCGAGTGTGATCCAGCTACAGCCGGTACTCGTCAATAACACCTCGGTCCCGATGCAAATGGAGGTCGAAGAGACGACAGACAGCCGTGGTCAACGTCAGCAAAAATACGTGCTGTCCGATGCCGTCGCACAAGGCGTCACCACCAAGGGTGGCAAGGCGCAGCGTGCCATGAAGGGCACCTATGGCCTCAAACGTCAGGGGATCTCACGATGACGATCCAAACGTGGCCTGAGAGCCTTCCCAAACCCGAGCGTTCAACATGGCAGCGAGCGCACCAGGACGTGCGGCGCAAGCGGACGCCGGAGGCCGGTGTGCCGAGCTATCGACCGGGGCTGTCAAAGTCCTATTCGACAGTGACACTGTCGGTGGTTCTCGATCGAAACCAGAAAGCGATCTTCGACCTTTTCTATCATGACGATTGTCGCGATGGCGCGCTGATGTTCTGGATGCCGGACCCGACGACCGACGGCTGGCCTTTGCTGACCTCTGAAGGCGTTCCGATGCTGACCTCCGAGGGGGTGCCGCTTCTGCTGTCTGCGCAGTGGTTGTGCCTCTGGGGCGATGCGCTCCCCGTCGAAACAATCGTCGGGCAGGTCGAGTTTCGCATGACCTTTGACGTGAAGGTGGTGCCAGAATGAGCCGTCGTGTTTCTCTCAATGCCCGCCTCGCGCTCGATGCCGAAGCTACGACCGAAATCGAGGTCGTTCTGTTCCACATCACGCACCCGGAGCTGGATGCGCCGATCCGCCTTTGCACCGACAATACCCTGCGACTGTCGGTCGATCCGCTGATGTATGGCACCCGATCAAGCTGGATGACGGCGGACCCCATCTCAGATCCGTTTCTATTCATTCTGGCTGATGCTTTGTTGCCGTCCGAAGACGAAGACGCTCCGGCGGAAGCACAGCTCATCGTCCAGGTTCTCGATGCGAGCTATGCAGAATTGCTCCGCTCGTTCACCACGCCCGCCACCGTCGATATGGCCGTCGTGATGGCGGAGACGCCGGACGTCGTAGAACAGCAATGGCTTGGTCTTCAGCTCACCACTGCCAACATCGAGGACGACACGATCACCATCGATCTGTCGCGCGAAGAGATCGAGCTCGAATATTTTCCACCGGGGCGGATGATCCGCCTCCATTTTCCGGGGCTGCATCTATGAGTAGGAACCACATGTCGCTAGATATCCGAGAGGCACTTGAACCGGTGATCGACTGGTATCAGTCCGACGAGGTGCCGGGGCGCAACACGGTCGATATCGTTCGCGATGTGGTGGCCGATCTGGTCGAAGATCGGGAGGCCATCCTGAATGTCCAGCGCATCGCGCAGGACGCCCAGCGGCGTTTGCAGGAGGGCCATTCGATAGACGCCCTCGCCACGATGAACGCCGTTCTTTCAGCACTGAAAGGCACCGCCCTCAACGGTCCGGCGATGCTGACGGGTTCGACTGGCCCCACCACCCTTTGGGATCTGGAACAGCGGCTGGAAGCTATTGAGTGCCATATCGGCCTGAACGGGTGCAGGGCGCTTCGACTGAACCTCGCCGAGGCCGTCAAGCCGCGCAAATATAGTCTAAAAAAAGGCGTCACCCGATGACCTGGTCTGATCGCTTCGTTGGCCTCCCCCAATCTGACCTCGGCCGCGACCGGTCTGGCGTCGATTGCTGGGGGCTGGCCTATGTCATCTATCAGGAGGAGCTGAGCATCTCGCTCCCCGATTATCTGAGCTATGTGTCACCCGACGAGCGTGGCGAGATCGCCGCCATCATCGAGGGCGAAAAGTCCTCGCCGCTTTGGCTTCCTGTCGAGGGGCCCGCCATGGCCTTCGACATCGCGCTCTTCTCGGTCGGGCGCTACCAGTCGCATATTGGAATTGTCGTGCGGCACGGGCTGATGATCCACGTCGAAGGCACCGACCAGAGCAAGCTTGAGCGCTATGATCAGGGCCGCTGGGCGAACCGTCTGGAGGGCCATTGGCGACATCGCGACATGGTCGCAAATCACCCTGTTAAAACGCCTGTTGAACGGCCCGTTCAAATGATCTCGAAGGCGGCGCGATGACCCGCCGGGATGATCATATTCCAGTGCTCGCTGCACCCCATTTTGACCCGGCCCAAAACCGCGTTGCGATGGAGGTGCCTGCGGGGGTGACGATCGCAGAGATCGTGCACCTGGCGATGCCCGGTGCCGGACCTGCGGTCTGGCAGCATACCCGCGTGGCGCTTGTCACCCCGAAGGGCATGGAAGCCATCACGATCGACTATTGGCGCATGGTGCGACCTCGACCTGGTGTGCAGGTCGTGATCCGGGTGATCCCGTCCAAGAACGCCCTGCGCTCTATTCTGCAGATCGTCGTGGCCGTGGCGGCCTATGCGCTGGCTGGTCCGATCGCTGGTGCTCTGGGGTTCACAGGAGCTTTGGGGACTGCATTGGTCGCCACCGGGATCACCGTGCTGGGTAATCTATTGATTAATGCGATCGTGCCACCTCCGTCTGCACCAGACAACGACAAGCGGAACACTTACACCATTTCAGAACTGAAGAACCAAGTGGTGCCCGGCGGCGCGGTTCCGGTTGTCCTGGGCACCTACCGTTTTGCTCCACCATACGGCGCGTTGCCCTACACCCAAGTCGTCGGTGACGACCAGTATATCTGTGCGCTCTTCGTGCTGGGTGAGGGCGAAATCCAGATCGACGACATTCGGATCGGGGAAACCTCGATCGCGGAATATGATGAGGTGGAAGTCGAGGTCCGCAACGGTGTCGACGGAGACCTGCCTTTAAGCCTGATCACGCAACAACGGCCTGAGAAAAACCTTGGCGTCGAGCTGACACGCCCGCTGCCACGAGATGATGCGGGCAATGTGGTTAAAGTCGAGAGCGAAACCGATTGGGATAACGCATGGGAAACCGGGTTCGACGACTTTGGTGACTGGAGTTTGACAGGCGGTATTTTTGGCAACGAAGACAGCCCCGCTCCAGGCATAGAGACGCCGGTGGTCCGCACAACAGGTCGCGATGCCGCCGGAGCTGACGTGCTCCTCTACTTCCCTGCTGGTCTCGTAAAATACAATGACGACGGCGATAAGCGAGAGCACATCGTATCGATCAAGGTCGAGCATCGCCTGATTGAAGCCGAAGAGTGGCAAGAGGTCGAAATTCTGACGATCAAGGCGAAGAAAGCCGAAGCTTTCTGGCGCCACCACGAATGGAGTTTCCCTACGCGCGGCCAGTGGCAAGTGCGTTGCACGATGCTCACAGATGAGAGCGACGACACGAAAAAAATGCAGCGCGTCAATTGGGCTGCTCTTCAGACGATCCGTCCGGAATATCCGCTCAATTACCCGCGTCCGTTGGCGCTCCTGGCGATGCGCCTCAAAGCGACGCACCAACTCAACGGTGCACTCGATGAGGTCAATGTTTTGGCTTTCCGCATCTGCCTCGACTGGGATGCGGAGACTGGCACTTGGATCAAGCGAGCGACCTCGAACCCGGCGGCGTTGTTCCGCTATGTGCTGCAGGCACCGGAGAACGTGAAAGCGGTCACGGACGCTGAAATCAATCTCGAAAAGCTGCAGCTCTGGCACGAATTCTGCACAGCCAAAGGTCTGACATACAACAACCCGCTCTCCGGCTCCGAGACGCTTCTGGGCGATGTTCTGAAAGAGATTGCGGCGGCCGGTCGCGCCACACCGGAGCATGACGGCACACAGTGGTCGGTGGTGATCGACAACCCGACCGATCCTGATGCCCTGATCGTCGATCACATCTCGGCTCATAACAGCTGGGGCTTCAAAGCGCCCCGCAGCTATTTCAAGCCGCCTCATGCCGTGATCGTGCAGTTCAATGACGCGGCCAATGATTACAAGTCTGCGGAGCATACGGTGCGCTGGCCGGGCTACGAAGGCGAGATCATCGAGACCGAGGCGTGGCCTCAGTCCGGCAAAGTGCATGCAGATGAGGTCTGGCGCGAGACCCGGCGTCGCCAGCTTGAGGCGCTCTATCGTCCGGACACCTATCAGGCGACCCGTGACGGTCTGATCCACGCGACGACGCGCGGCGATCACGTGATGACCAACTCGTGGCGGTTGTCGAACTATCATCATAGCGCGCGCGTTCTTAAAGTTTCGGGCAACCTGATCGAGATCGACAGCTCGATTGCAATGACGACCGGGGCGACATATGTGATCCGCTTTCGGGTCTTCTCCGATGAGACCGATGTGATCGGCTTATCCGTGACGCGCACCCTGAAATTCGAGGCGGGCGAGATCTCCCTGCTGACGGTCTTGGGCAATGGCCCGATGCCGGAAAAGCGCAGCGTGATCACCATCGGCCCGGCTACCGAGGATGCCTATCGTCAGATCGTACGCGGCGTTGAGCGTACATCGGACGGCTGTTGCATCTTCCACATGGTCGATGCGGCCCCGGAGATCGACGAGGAACTGGATGCGACGGAGATCCCCGCCTGGTCTGCCCGCATTGGCGAGATCATCGACGACAACCTCTTGCAACCCTCCGCGCCGCGCTTTGCCTCCATTTCAACAGGTATGTCAGGAACCGATCAGGCGGGCCTGATCGTCTATCTGATCGAGCCGGGCAGCGGGGCCGTTCCGACGGCCTCTTACCGGGTCGAGCACCGCCTCTCAGGAGCCCCGGACTGGACGGTCGCCACGATGCCGGTCGCCAACGGTGGTGGCGACATCGAAGGCTATGCAACGGGCGATCTTGTCGAAATTCGAGCCGCCGGGATCAGCGCATCTGGCATCACGGGGCCTTACACAGTCACTGTAACGATCATCGTCGGCGAGCAGGATGCGGACATCCCCGCCGCCCTTGACGAGGCCGGGATCACCGTCACCACGCTCCTCGGCGGGGCGTTGCTCCAGATCGCGACCGGCGACGATACGGCGACCACGGCGCTTCAGGTCTATCGCTCGACATCCGACACGCTGGATCGCGAGACCGATGCGGTGGGTGCGCCGCTCGCGGTGACGCCACAGTCCAGCTATTCGACCACGCTCGGCGACACCACACGCGAAAACCTCATCAATGGCGGGTCAATGGACAATGCCGCCACTTGGACGACGGATGCAGGCTGGGCCATCGCAGGCGGCGTGGCGACCCATACGGCGGGCACAGCGGATGCGATCGCGCAGGCGCTCGCGGCGACAGCGGGCAAATACTACCGCATCGGCTACTCGGTTGCAGCCCTGACCGCTGGCAGCCTGACACCGCGCCTCACCGGCGGATCGGATCGCCCCGGTACAGCCATCACAGCCAACGGCACCTACAGCGACCGCATTCAGGCCGTCACTGGCAATGACACCATCGGGTTCCTCGCCACCTCTGACTTCGACGGCACGCTCGATGACGTCATCGCCTACTTAGAGACCACGGGCTGTCTGGCCCAAGGCACCCATTATATTTGGATCGAACCGCAAAACGCGGACGGTCTGCCCGGCCCCCTGGCGGGGCCATTTGAAATCACAATCATATAGGAGCACGACACATGGCAAATGGTGTAACGACAGCAAATTTAGACTCAGAAACTCTGCTCGATGAGCTAATCGGGAATCGAGATGGCAAGAGCGTCAGAGCCTCGCTGGAAGCCGTCGCTCAGCAGTTGATTGGGTTAGAACCACTGGCACCACTCATGAGAGCATCGGTGCCATACTCCAATCGCGCCGACGCTGTCGCCGCGACAGTTCCGGTCGGCGTGTTGCGCATTGCTGTGCTTGATTTCACGGTTGCTCTAAAGCAAGGCAGGGCACTGCACTACATCGCCGACGCAAATGGAACGGCCCTGACCACGGCAGATGGCCGCACCTGGTCACCCGAAGGTGATATCTATGCAGAGTCATTCGGCGCGCTCGGAGATGCTTTATATTTTAACACTGCCGACAACGAATGGTACTCCGATGCCGCATTTTCGATCCTCTCAACAGATGACACAGCCGCTCTGAACGCAGCCGCGCAATTTTCATATCCAAAGGGCGCATCAGTGATCTGCAACAGCCGATATTTGGTGAAAGGCACCGTCAAGGCAGGTGCTCCGGGTGTGTTCAAATCCGCCAGCACTCAGGGCAACTCCAACGTCTTTGGCCCAGCCTTTTGCGGCTGGCATGGTGTGAGCTCAGCGCGACAGCCAGATAACACATGGTCCAACCCGGTCTTGCTCTACCACGATGTCGATCAGGACACATTTTTTGGCGGGGCTGGGCTCTCTGACATCAAGGTCCTCGGCAACACACTCATTGGCTCCAATTTGAATAACAGATGTCCGCGCACCGGCATCCAAGGCTATTTCTGGATTAACGGCCACGCCAAAAATGTGGGTGTCCATGGCTTTGCAAAAGCGGGCCTGTCTTTGGTCGGACTATGTCAGGACATGGTGCTGAGCGATCTGTGGATCTCTCATTGCGGCATCAATTCCTCAACCGAATATGTCGCCGCGTTTGAGACAAAGCCGAGCGCCGAAGTTGTGGATGGTCATGCGATCGGGGTGTCGCCAAACGCATTACACATTTCTAAGTGGCGCATGAACGCGTGCCCCGCCTTTATTGATTTTGATCACAGTGTCTCGAACTTGGGTGAGATATTCATTGGCTCGCTCAAGATTGAGGGGCGTGACTGGCAAACATATTACGCCAGTCCCTGCCGTATTCGGCCCGGCGTCGGATCGGTCCAAGTGGAATTGATGCACAACACCATACCCACGTGCCAGCAGGACGGCGGCACGCCTATTCCTTTCTGGCTGATCGAGAACTACCAAACTAAATTTGGCAATGTTGAGGGCCGTGGTAGCTCTGCGACGTCGGTCATCTGGATCAAATCGACCGGGAAGGATTTCCAACTGGGTCGTGGGACATTCAAAGACGCCCCCACGGATATCGCAGGCCTAGACATCGCGAACGGCACGGTGAATTGCACGCTTCAGCAGCGCCTGTTGGGCAAGACCAGGCGCGACGGCGTCCGCGTGGGCAACGGCGTAGAGGGGCGTTTGGTATTTATGTCTCTGCCCGGTTATGAGGCAGATCAGCATATCACGTCGGGGATATTGGCAGAGGTCCCAACAGGCCTCAGCGGGCTCGGCGGGGGACCCAAAATCGACATCCGTGTGCGCAATGACCTGAGCTCATATAAGATGTTTTACAGGATCTACGAGAACACAAATGCGGCGAATTTCGATGACCTTGCGGGGCTTCGCACGACCCTTGATGTGCCCACCGATACCGTGATCGCCGCGCCCAGCGGAAATTACTATCGCATCAATGAGCTAGGTGATCGTTTCGTCGTCGATTACGTTGGCGCTGAAATTGCGGGGCTGGTGAAAGGCTGCATCGGCCTGACGATTGTGATCCTTGCGGGGACAAACGGCTTCACCCTGAAGAGTACTTCGCGCATCCGAACAACAACAGGAGCTGATGTCGTGGTTGCCGCAGGGGATCGGGTCGCTCTCATGATGGTCTCAGGCGAAAACGCAGTACAAATCTACTGATGACCTGTCTTGTGGCACCTGTTAAGGTATCACAAGACAGTTTGTGCGAGGGTCTTTGATGCTATATTTCTGGATGGTCGGCGTGGTGTCCATTTTTACACTAACACCCCACAACCCATTCGGAATTCCCGGCACGCGGGAGGCCTATATCCTCCTA
>TARA_R110001583_G_scaffold69697_2_pt1 | contig 36512 bp, 44 predicted proteins | sample TARA_R110001583 | Tara Oceans TARA_R110001583 (sample SAMEA4398432) | marine metagenome | biome: Polar Biome; feature: [MES] marine water layer (ENVO:01000295) within the mesopelagic zone...; material: water (ENVO:00002006), including particulate matter (ENVO:01000060) such as...... | reverse complement strand
TTTAATGACCGTACTGGCGCTGTGGATATTTTTTACGTTTTTCGGGTAACCAATATGGCAAAAGAACTTGAACCAAAATCTCAATACGCTGAGTTTGACTTAGATGGGGATGGTGTCGTTACCGATGACGAGATCCGTCGTTCCCAAGACATGCTTGAGCTGGAAATGCGGGAGGAGAAGGCCGACACCCAGAGGCGCATGGCGTGGGTGGCTATGTGCTCAATGTGCGGCTTTGCAATTCTTCCCCTGATGCCTTTTGTCCCTGAAGCGCGGTTAGCTACGCTCGCAAGTCTTAGTGACATGCTGTTTCTTTCGCAGGCGTCGGTGGTTGGCCTGTATTTTGGCGCGACGGCGTACATGGCCAAAAAATGATGTGGCAGGTTGCGGCGGTTCTTGGTGCGGCGTTGGTTATGTGTGGGATTTCCTTTAAGGTCTACTACGACCGTGCAGAAGCTGAGAAAGCCACTCTGCGTATCGAGCTCCAGACCGCTGTTAATAACCAGAAGGTATTAGAGAGTACGATTCAGGATCAGAATGATCGGATCATTCAAGCTATTGAGGAACAGAAGAAACAACAGGAGCAGATTCGAGGGTTGGAAGTAAAGAATCAAGAAGCGGTGGCGGAGGCGGGGGCTATTCGGGCTAAGTTCGCAAGACATGACTTGAAGATGCTTTCGATGGCGAAACCGGGGCTTATAGAACGGCTGGTAAACCGGGGTACGGTACAGGTGGGAAAGGAGTTGAGTGAGCTTACGAATCCTAGGAGGCTTGATGAAGCAGGCACTGCTGTTTCTTCTATTGCTGAGTAGCGGATGCTCGTTAATTCAGCCTCGTCAGGTTGTTCCTGAGGTTAAACCTGTTGAAATTATTACGATTGAGAAACCCGCTCCGGTATACCATCCTCCGTTTCCTAACGAAATTCAGTTCAACCCAGTTGAGTGGAAAGTGCTGACTCCTGAGACGATGGATGTATATCTCACGGAGCTGCGCAGCGGGGAGGTTGCCCCGCAGGCGTGGTACGGATTAACGAGTAAAGGGTATGAGAACTTATCGGGGAATATGGCCGATATAAAACGTTATCTGAGGCAGGTATTGAGCGTTGTTCAATATTACAGAGAGCTTGACGAAAGCCGTTCAGAAGTGGTACCCACAGAAAAACCGAAACAGTAGACTTGGCATACGAAGGATGGAATCAGCATAATGCAGTTCCCAAACACCCCCGGTGGAAGTAAGCTAGAGGCCGCATATAACGCGAATCGACGAACTCCGAAGAGTTTGGCGATCACTATTATCAATAAGTTTGGAACCCACCCGGGAAATACCGGAGTGGGAAGTCTTATTCCAAAAGACATAATGGAGTCCGTTAGGGAGACTTCCGGTCAGGCAGTTGAGCAAGCAGAGAAAACAACAGGAAACGTGATTCCTGAAGAGGTCAAGGAGACTTTTCGAGAGGGGGTAGATTCGCTACTTCCTGAGTCTCTTGGAGGAAACCCTGAGCCTTCGGAAATGTATTTGGGGGGAACACCGGAGTTTACTAACACAAAGGACTGGAGTTCCCCCCTTTCCGTAACAACAAGCACTCCTGATCTTGAGGTTCCCCTTTCTGGTCAGTATGGAGCAGGAGTCGGTAAAGATACGATTGGAGACCTTTATGGAGGAACGCTTCCTGACGCAACTTCTGTAATTGCTAATGCAGTCCCCGAAGCTGAAGGCGGTTGGTTCAAGGATGCAGAAGGGGAACTAACTGACGCAGGGTCGTCGGCGATAAAGGCTGGCGCCAATATATTAACGACAGTCCTTAGTGATGCTATGCGAGACGATCCTGAACCTCCGAAGCCGGTCTATAAGGCACCTACCTTTAGAGCTCAGCCTAAGCAGACTCGATTCTCGGGAATCGGGGCGCAGCAAGCAGCTACTGGAGGGACGGTTCTTGGCCGTCAGCTCTTTCTCGGCGGCGGGGAGGTAGACGGTCCTGGAGGACCTAAAGAAGATGTGGTGCCTATTTGGGCAAGTGATCAGGAATATGTCGTTTCTGCAAATGGAGTTAAGCGGTTAGGCGGAGGCTCTCATCAACAGGGTATCCAAACTCTTAACAGAATTAACTTCGGTAAATCGTAATGTCTGAAACAGATGATAGTGCAGCGTATAGCTGGCAAGGCCCAGATAATGAGGTCTATCGAATGCTCACCGGTGGTGGTGGGACATTCGGGCTATTCCCTTCGTTGCAAGGGTATATGGCCGACCAGTTTCGAAATATGGGGGCTGATGATACAAACCCCTATACTTATTCTGGCGAACGTATTGCAGGGTTTTCTCCCAGAGAAGACTATGCCATGGAAATGTCGGATGCTGGAATTGGTTCGTATCTCCCGTACCTTCAGCGGTCTCAGGGTCTCATGGAGGATGCGTTAGCAACCACCGGGGCCGGAACGAATGAGGCGGCTGGGTATTTACGCGACGTAGGGGAATCAAAGTATGACCCGACAACTGCGTATCAAGATTATATGGACCCGTATGAAGATGCGGTGGTTCAGCAGTCTTTGGAAGACCTCGACAAAGCGTATACCGCAGGGGATATTGGTCGAAGGGCCACGGAGGTTGGCTCTGGGGCGTTTGGTGGCGCTCGTTCGCAGCTTGCGCAGCGCGACGCTGACGAGGATTTTCAGCGAGGAGCTATGAGGGAAGTTGCCAATATCCGCAGCCGAGGGTACGGGGCATCACAGCAGCAGGCGCAAGGCGAATTTGCTCGTCAGCAGCAGGCTCGTATGGCTGCTTCGTCTGGGTTGGCAGGATTGTCTGGGCAATTAGCTTCATCTCAAATGGGTGGAGCTCAGGGGTTTCAAGGGCTAGGGGGGCTACATCAGTCGATGAGTGACGCAGATGTTGGCAGAATGATGAATATCGGGGGAATGAACCGAGCGCGGAATCAGGCTCTCATGGATCTGAACTACCAGAACTACGTAGGTCAGTACAATCTGCCGATGCAGTTAATGACGCAGTACGGCAATATGCTCTCTGGAACTGGGCCATTGGCCGGGGGTTACGGGTACTCTGGGCCACAACAACTCGGACAGTACCAGCACTACCAGTTTGGTGTTCAGCCTGACTATTTCAAGTACAACTACGGGCCTGCGACCACGGATACGAGTGGAAGCTCTGATGATTATGTTGATGATTATAATAACAATCAGGGAGACAATCAGGGAGGAGATGCAACGACTCCAGGAACAGGAGCTTACGGAGGTAGCACAGACACCTCTGGCAACAACACCTCCAATAGTTCGGCCTACAACACCTCAAACAACACCTCAAACAACACCTCCTCCGAATACTACACGGGCTATGCCCATGGAGGCCGCGTTCAAAAATCTCCCGGTCGACGGTTTCCTCTCTCCGCTAAACGAATGGGGATCATGAGTCTTGGCTAATCAACCTCCTAATAATTACGGCTTACCTTCGTTTGGGACTGATCCACAGTCCTTGGTACAACCTGTACAGATTACTCCGGGAAGGCTCTCGGTTACCCCTCCTGCGTCTAATGTACAGGCTGCGTTGGCTAGGCGCGACCGTCGAGCTGAACGTAAGGCAATATCCGCTGATCAGAGGAGAATGCTTCTGGCCTCGGTTCTTTCTGGGCCGATGGCTACGGGGATTACCAGCCTCTTGGGCAAAGTATTTCCTAAGCTCACCGAAGAGCCAATATCCGCTGGGTATCCTTCTCTTGAAGGTCTTAATGAATTAGATCGAGCTCAAATAGAAAGAGGCCGTGAGGTAGCAGACTCTATTTATGGGCGTCCCGGTGAAGGACAAAAAAGAGGATTAAGTCGAACAGGGCGGATAGTCAGAGACATGATAGCAGCCGCCCCGGGGCTTGCTGCAAAAACTCCAGAGGGACTAAAACTCTTTCAATCAGGCCGTGAAAGTATGGCCGATGTAGAAGCCGCAATAACTACGGCTAGAGCTACGAAATCAGCCGCCGAAGCAAAAGACCGCACAGATCTGATCGGAGATATTGCAAAGGAAGATATTACTCGAGCCATGTTCCATGGCGCTATTCTTCAAGATGGACAAAGCACTCCAACTGCGGTAAGTAGGGTTGGAGCTACTATGAAAGATGGCAGAGTCATGTTTAGTAGTAAAGGACAACCGTTCGACAGAGATGTCGATGGCACCTCTGTCGAGGCGGGAAAATGGTATTTTAATCCGGCACTTGCTGCCCGTCTCGTTAAGGCGGAGTTAAAAACCTACGCAGATGTTCGGATGAAAAATCAAAACTCAGCGGACCCGAGCAATCCCGAGTACTTGAGTTTCTTTCCTAGAGATGTCGTAAGGAATGGACGGACGATTCGAGAATATGTGGCCTATCAAGGTGGGAAGCAAGTTACTCAGGCTGACTTAAACGCGCAAGGGGATAACTGGGTTAAAGCGTCAGATCAAGAAGTGGCGACTGCAACACGCGAGGACCTCGGATTTAGTGCTGGAAATGATTCGGATAATTTACAATCAAATATGTTCACAGTAGCGCATCGCTTCTTATCGTTAGCTGAAGGCGCTCAACTAACGAATGTATCTCCTCAGTCCCTTGCAGGGACCCTCGCTAATGCTGCGAATGATTTAAGAGTGAATCTCTCTTCTGTGTTTGACGGTTCCGGTTATTCTGATAGAAAAGGATTTACAAACCACCTTCAAAGAAGTTTTTCCGATAAAAACGGAGACTTTCAAGGGCACTCCGCTATACCGCTATTCGACTCGCTCAACACGTACCTAAACAACGTTGGGACTGGCGGAAAGAGTGCACATCCTCAAGCTCTAAAAGTGTTTAAGGAGGACTTAGAAAGTTTTTTCAGAAACACACAACAAGCAGAGTATAGTCTGGCCGGAAACTTTGTAACTGAAGAAGCGCACGACGAGTTTTTTGGTGAGGCTATAAAGAGCGTACGAGACCTGTCTGCTGACCGAGCCTTAATGATGGCAGCTCAGTTGCAACTTGGTTATTTGGCAGCTGCTGCAGCGGGGCAGACTGGAAGAACGCTTTCAGATAAAGACCTTGCGTTTTTCCTAAGAATCGTAGGATTCGGTGAATCATCAGATCCTAGAACACAGGCAGAAGCAGTTACTATGTTTGTCAGCGATCAAATCTATAGAGCTGAGAACGAGGCTATTGAACGTAACTTCGACTATCTGAGGGATGGTGATAATGATGTTGAGGATGTTGAACTCTATCTGCAGAGAACATTAGGTATTTCTGCAGAGGATATAAGAAACTCGAAAGCAGATGGTCCGGAAAATGCGGGTCTAAGACGCGTTGGACAGGCGAATATTCGACATAAACTTAATAGATCTGATTTCCAAGCAGGCAATCATTTCAAATTTGATCCAGAGAACAATACTTGGCTGTTTCTTGGAAAAAGGGACCGATTGCGCACCTTTAACAATGCTAAATACTTCTTTAAGCCGTGGACTTTTATTCACCCTAATACTGGTCAAGAAATAGAAATGCCCGGATGGCTAGAAGAGTATGGTGTCAATAGGTTCTATGGGGAGCACGTGGATGTAAGGAGGGGCGCCTCAACCCAAGGGGCTCCAACAACCCAAGGGGCCACCGACGCGGATAGTGATGCGGCGGCGGCAGCGGCGATGAAAAACTTAGGATTAGGCAATCCATGAGTGAAATTCGATCTGATGCTCGGTTCATAGAAAATGTCCCCGGCTTTGCTAAGTTGCCCGACGACGACGGGACTGCTTACCTTGATCCGGAATATGTGCGTTTTAGCAACAGTTTAGCAGCGCATCCTGTTGGTCCTTGGACTGTGCAGAAAGTCCTTATGGATCCCCACACAAAGGGAACTACTCATGATGCTGCTCTTTTCTCGCAAATTGCCTACGCCACCAATAAGATTAAAAAGCTCGAAAAAGAAGATAGTCCTGATGCTAGGAAGACGATTGCAGAAATCAACAGTTGGTTAAGAGACAACGAACCGGAGAAAGAAAGGCTTTTTGAAAAAGTTCGCTTCTATACCCGAAAAGAAATTGGGGAAGATGAAGATCTCCCTATGGACTACACAGAATTTGCCCAAACTCCCGAGGGAGAACAAACGCTGGGGATGGCGAGAGGACCATTCTCCGCTGCCCCCTATATTCAGATTAACCCTCTAAAGATCCCTCCAGAGGAGAGGGAAATAATTGAGGCGAGACGGGTTACTGGGAAGACCTACTACGCAGCTAATCAAAGAACTCTTTTAGACAATCTGGAGTTGAGTCTCTACCCTGAGTATCTCAGTGTTCGTAATGTTAGGCACATGCTACGGAACATAGACCCCGATGCGCAGGTGGGTTACATCGTTGCGGGTGATCCTGACTCCGGAATTGCTGTAAAGAGCCCCCGTACAGGCAACGTGATCTTGCCGTTCCTTCCCGAGAGGGGGCTAGAAAAACTCGGAGTAGACGCAACGAAGTTTGCCGTGAGAGATGTACCGGGTATAGCGGTAGCCTTAGCTATGTGGACGGGAAAGCGTGCCGAAAAACTGGTGGACTGGATCCAAGGGCCTTCAGGATCATCAAAATGGAAATCAAAACCGAAGGAGTACGCTGCTGAGGCAGGAATAGATGCTCTTGCCATAGCAGGGACTCGTGCGTTTATCATGGCAACGGGGGCTCACGCCGGACTAACGAATGTTACATTTGAAGAAATAGCTCACGACGCACTTGAATCTGGACTGTGGGCCGCTACTGGGGCAGCAGGATCTAAAGCAGTTCTTGACATGCTTGGAGGCATTTGGGGGTGGGCGACGGGACAACGAATTCCACAAGAAATGCTGGATCGTATAGAAAAAGCATATCGAAAATATCAAAAGCCAGAAACGCTTCAGGCAGAGTTTTCAACCAAAGATATTAATGAGGCTCTACAAAGAGCCGGGGCAGGGCTTGAAGAACAGTACCGTACGTATCGCCCCACGCTTGGAGAAGGAACCCAAGATGATTATATCAAGCAGTTAGAGATAGATCTCTTTCGAGCGCTGCGACTTTCGGATGGAGGGACAGCTGCATTCGAGGCTCACCTGAAAGCCGAAGATGCCCAATTGAAAGCTATCTGGGACTCTCTTGCACCTGAAGGCTATATCCCACATAAAGATGGGCCTATTGATTTTGACACTTTTAAGGCCGTTGTTGTCCAAAGAAGGGAAGAAGCAAAAGAACAGGCAGAAAAGAGCCTTAACGATGTAAGAGACCTCGGAGATGCGGATATAGAAAAAGCAGCGTTAGAGGCTTTCGGGGAGGATATTCCCCCCGGGTACTCGGGTGTTGCTACAGCTGTCGACTCGCTGAGAGACACAGTTCCCACAGCTGGGGCTACTCCTCACTTTAGGAATCTTTATTCTCCAAAGATCGTTGCTCAAAGGGATGCTAAGTGGACTGAACTTGACGATGCCTTCGAGGCTGCTGTCGCCGCGATAGATGGAAGCTATCGCACGAAATCCCCTAAGAATGTTCAGTATATTAGGGGCCCTTTTCAGAAGTGGTTAGAGGGTGGGAAAGGTACTCTTATAAGATCCGCAGACGCCGCAAAAGCAGGGGAAACGGTTAGGCAAATGACCCCTATGGGCAGTTCTGTGGATCCTAAGACTGGAGAGCAGACCCCAATCAGTGTTATCCAGCAGCTCTTGGGGGTAGCGATGGATCCTAAAACAGGACGGTTCCTTAAACAGCCTAATATCTCTCTTTCTGAGCTTGTAGGAATGCGGAAGGCTGTTTTTGACACTTGGAAAAACGATCCCAATCCGAAAAACCGAGATTTTGCAGGAGAGTTAGCCGGGGGGATTGAACTACAAATAGAAGACCTCTTGAGAAATCTTGCTGAGCAAGAGATGCGAAAAAGCCCAGACTTTGCAGGCATTGACACACTAACTAAAGACGCAGTTAGCCGTTGGATGCGAGCTACTGGGTTTACTAAAGAGTTTGATGAGGCCCAACAGGCGCTTGAAAATTATGGAACCGAAATATCTCGGAAATGGCTCAGGGAAGTTGCTACTCAGGCCACTCAAGATCCAAGAGGAGTTGGTCAATTCCTATTGAATCAATCTCCAAAAAATGTTCGAGACTTTTTTCAAGAGCTTGCTAAGCAGGAAATGCCTCTTGGAGAAATCAATCAAATTCGTCGATTAGCTCTGGGTTCGATTAAAAAGAAACTAACAGCATCTCACAATGAGACCGGTGGAAGTATTGATAAAGGTTGGCAAGATTACTTCAAAGAAAATCAGGATGTCTTGCTTGAGATGTTTCCGGGGGAAACTCTGCGCAATATCAAAAAATGGGAGAATGTGAGCTCTCAAGTAGAAAACGCTACACGGGCAGCAGAAGAGGCGCTGAAGCAAGTAGAAAAAGAACTAGCCGAGCCTATAGAGAATTTTGTCGCTCAGTTTATGCAGGCAGACCGAGGGGCTATTGCACAAGGAAATCTTAAATCTATCGAGGTGGCTAGACGTTTAATAGATCAGTACCCGATGCTAAGGGACTATGTTACTGACCTATTTCAGTACCAACTTCGTAGAGAGTTTGCAGGAGACCAGCCAATAGGACTAGGAACTCCTCTCACCACGGGGCTGGATGCCAAGGCACTCAATCGTTGGTTGAGCGAGGGATATGGGGGAGAAGTAAAAGCGACGGAGCAGCTGGGAAGGAATTTAGACATTTTGCTTGGAAAAGGGGTCGGTATGGCATACGCGAAAGACCTCCGAGTGTTTAACTTGATGTTACAACGAGCATCGAAAGAGGGAAGGCAACCTAGAGGCGCTCTTGACTTTCCTACTGGAAAGGCTTTTGAAGACACAGAGATGAGTCTTGCTACTTTTGTGAAAAGACTCGTCTTTTCCCCTCTTAATCCTTTCTCAAGAAAACTTACTCTGGGGACTGAAACGATGAGAGAAAAAGCGGGGAGTCATCTTTTAGAGATTCTAGTAGACCCCAGAAAGCTGGAAATTTTCTTGGGTCATAGAGCTAAAGTCACTTCTGGGAAGAGGCTCGGGGCCTATTTAGGGGCACTGGCTGCTGCAGATACTGGGGAAATTGGTTCAGAACGTGATGTATCGGAGGAACGCTTTTTGTCTGTTCAACCTTGGTTGAAAACAGCAGAAGAAATGGCAGCAAATTTGGGGGCTTTCTAATGGCTTCCCTCCTTGACGATTTCGATGCATGGGATGAAGACCCCCTTCAATATTTTTTGAAAATAATGCCCAGCCCCACCGGCGGGACAGGCTACCCGGGGGTGGATATAGGTGGGGTTCTCTATCCAGCGGCGGATTATTTTCCGAATTGGGGGCGTTTTTACGATCAAGAGGAAATAATTAGTACACAGGGGCGGTTAAACGAGCTTCATGATTCGCATAGACCGCCAGATTGGTCAGCAGAAAACTACGATTACTTCAGAGAAGACTACGCCGTCGACGACGATGATCAGTCCGAAGGGTCTTACGGATACAATCTAAGGCAGGCTAAGGACCGCTACAATAAAGGCAGGAGTGCTATCTATGGCCGGATAGCGTCCGGAAATATAAGGTCGGCCAGCACCGTTGCTCGTGAAGTTGAGAAGGTGCGTCTTCAATTCGGCTTGGAGCTCGAAACCGCAATTGAAGACGAAGTGGAACGGGCGGAGCAAGGTACTCTAAAAAGAGAAGAGCGGGAGATCAAAAGAGCTGAAGAAGAAGAAGCTAAAGCTGCTGCTGCTGAGAAAGCTAGACTAGAAGAAGAAGAGAGAGAAGCACTAGAAGATAGAATTAGAAAAGATGAAGAAGATAGAAAAGCTGCTGCTGCTGAGAAAGCTAGACTAGAAGAAGAAGAGAAAGCTAGACTAGAAGAAGAAGAGAAAGCTGCTGCAGACGATGGCGCAACAGATGATGCTGCAGACGATGGCGCAACAGATGATGCTGCAGACGATGGCGCAACAGATGATGCTGCAGACGATGGCGCAACAGATGATGCTGCAGACGATGGCGCAACAGATGAGGAAGATGCATTTGAGAAGTGGCGCGCAGACCTCCCCGTCGATTCGGTAACGGGGAAATATGACACCAATCCCATAGATCCGCTAACTGGGGAACGAATGCACCCAGATCTGACGGAAGGACTTGGCGGTCCTTCCACCGGGGCGAGCTTTGCGGGGGGCGACGATTGGTGGGTAGATCGGTGGAGGGCACTGCAAGCGGGAGACACTGCCGACCTAGAGGCTCTTGATGCCGAGAAAGCGAACTACTCTTGCGCACCCGGGTTCTCACCGCAGAGACAAAACGGTGTTTGGGTATGCGTTAACCTGCAAACGAACCTCCCGGAGAGCTTCGCTACAGATGAGAGCGCAGCTTCAGCCCCAGAGCCACCACCACCGGTGGATGAGGTACTCAACCTCAGTGAAGAAGAGATTGATCAAGCCATCATTGATAGAAGTCTTACCGATGAAGAAATCGAGGTACTGATTGAGGCTGATCGTCTTACTGACCAGCAGATGCATAATCTTCGTGTTTCAGGGAAACTTACTGAAGAGCAGATTGAGGATTTTAATGACAAGTCAATTCTGGATGCGATTGATGATGGGGTGATGGGTGACGCCGCTATTGAGAACCTTGCCCGAAATGGGCATCTCTCTGAAGCCGTTATTCAGGAGCTGATTCGAACAGGTAGGCTCCCTGAAAGTGCTATTCAGGCGCTGCTTGATACCGGTCAGTATGATGAAGAAGAGATAGATGTTCTACTCTCTGGTGGAGGGGTCACTGAAGAAGAGGAGGAGGATCAACCCGATGAGGAAACGATTACTGAAGAAGAGCTTAATGCCCTAATCGCTGAAGGCACTCTTTCTGATGAAGAAATCAATGGTCTGATTGCAGATGGTCAGCTTACTGAAGGGCAGCTTCGAGAACTTATTCTCACCCAGCAACTCAGTGGCGATAATATTGATTCACTGCTCGACGCCGGTGTGATTTCGTACGACTATCTGGATTCGGTTCTTGATGAGTCTGAAAGTGCTACCCTGTCCGATTACTTTACCCTAGAAGAATTGGAAGGACGTCTTGGACAGCCGCTTACTCCCGAACAATTAGAAGAGTATGGGTATGAGTCTGTTGACGACACCTCTGATGATACGGAAAGCTATGACGATCTACAGAGGAGACTGGATGAAGCGGAAGAAGAGTTAGCCAACTCTCGAACGCAATATGAGGCAGATGCCAGCCGAAATCAACGGGATCAGACGCGCGAAAGACTGGATGAATATTTCGCAGACGCGCAGCCTTCAGGCCCTCGCACCGGAACAACGTCTGAGTTTCAGGTAAGAGGAGGCGCTAATCCGATATCTTCGCTGATTGCTTCCCAGCAAGGCCCGGGGAGCTTGAATAAGGCACCGTATATTCCGACCTACACTCCTAGCTATTCAGACTGGGAAGCGCCTATGTCCATCGACAAGATGGGGGAGTACCGAGGCCCGGGGCCGGTGTTTGAATATGATAATTCTGATCCTCTCTGGTATTCTGAAGAAGATGTGGAGGAGGAGGATGAGTATTATGAGGGGGAGGAGGATGAGTATTATGAGTGGACTCAAGATGAGTACGATGCAGCTCTTGCTGCAAACCCCAACACCGAAGAGCAAGGTGATTACTACGATGATGGCACCTTAGTTGGAACCTACAATCAAGGTGGGCAGGTAATGCAGCCTCAGCAGTCTACAATGTTCAATCAAAATTCGATCCTGGATCAACGTCCAGGTCAAACAAACCAAGGTATACTTGGCGCGTTAAACTTTCAAACGAATGTTGCGCCTTTTCAAAATGCCTTTCGACCAAACGTAACGAGGAATAACTGAAATGCAGCGACCTCCAATGAATATTCCTAGGCGTCCTCCGCCCCGTCGGCGTCCCGAACCGGGGATGGATCCTCGTCCTCCACGAGGGGGCGGCTATGGCGGTCAACGTATGGGGAGGCGACCCCCGCCACAGCCCCGGCCCCAAGGACTGGCATCACTGGGAACGGGAATGGGAGGTCGACCCCCGCCCCCGGGAATGGACCCTCGTATGGGGAGGCGACCCCCGCCCCCGGGAATGGACCCTCGTCGTATGGGGAGGCGACCCCAAATGGGACCGGGTATCGGTGCTTCCGGTAGAGGTCGTCCACCAATGATGCAAGGAGGAGGTGTTCCTCCTGAGATGGGACCTCCTCCTGAGATGGCAATGGGACCTCCTCCCCCCGCGTTGAATAGTCCAGCGAGCCCTCTCGATATGATGCGGGGAGCTGACCCGATGGGTGGTCCTCCGGGCGGAGGGGAAGGTGCCCCGGGCGAGGGAGTTGAGGGACTTCCTATAGCTATCGCGGATACGCTGCTGCTGAATACGGCCTCCCCTGAGGAGGCTCTGGCGATTCTTGATCAGGCTCGGGAAGAGATTCTTGCTCAGATGATGCCGGAAGACCCCGGAATGGGTGGTGGACGGTTAGACGCCCTCGATGACCCGATGATGATGGGTTAGGAGATCCACTCCTTCCACTTCTCATCGCCCAGTACTTCTTGAGCTAGATTGAGTTTATTGCGCAGGGCCTTGACGATCTTTTCGTCAACGGTTCCCTTGGAAACAAGGTCGACATAGGTGACTTTATTAGTCTGTCCTATGCGGTGCGCTCTGTCTTCTGACTGAAGTCGTTTCTCCAGATCGAAGTTATTGGAGTAGTAGACCACGTTACTGGCTTCAGTAAGTGTGATGCCGTACCCTCCTGTCTGAGTATTCCCCACGAAATAGAGCAGATCAGAGTCTGGGTCCTGAAATCTACGGATAACATCCTCACGTTCATCGTCCGATGTGTCTCCATAGTAGGCAGCTACCGACGCGGGACCTGCAACCTCCTGCAGAGCCCTGACGATGGCTTGAATATCGTGGCGATAGTTTGCCCAGATAATGACCTTTCCTCGCATCTCCCCGAGGACATTGATAAGCTCATCAAGTCGGTTGTTATCTAGCTCTTCTTCGTTCCCATCGTCGTTGTTTACGAACCCACAGACAACCTGATGCAGCCGCAGCATTTGCGTAAGGATGTTGTTAGTAGAGACAAGGCTCTTGTCCTCTAGCTCAGTGATCGCGTAGTCTTTAAGCTCCTTGTAGACTTTCTTCTGTTGTGGAGTGAGCTCCACCTCCCTCCGTGAATAGACTTTGTTGGGCAGATCTAGGCAGTCCTTCTTTAAGACTCGGAAAGAGAAGGTATCAACCTTGCGGGAAAGCTCATCTAGGTTTTGATACCCAACCACCTGACGAAAGGTTCGTGCCCCGAAGGAACGGTTTATCACTTGTCCGTAGTGGTTCTGAAACGAGTAGTAGGAGGAAAACCCCAACAGATGAGGGGATAGGACCTCGGCTTGGCTGTACAAATCGAGGGGAGACTGAGTGATAGGGAATCCGGTGAGGATTCTACGATAGGTTGCGTGCTTGGCGAGTTTAATAAGCGCCTTGGTACGAACGGCTTTGTGATTCTTTATGGTAGTAGACTCGTCTATGACCAATAGCGTGCGGTGAGCAAGTAGAAACTTCTCGGCAAAGGAGACTCCCTTCTTGGTCTGAAACGCCTCTACGTTCATGACGAGAATCTTTAGCTCATCTCCCCTGCAGACCTCGAAAAGACTGGTCAGTCTTTCTTTCTCTTTCTTCTTGGGAGAAGGACTCCAGACCCCGATTCTATGTGCAATAGCTTCGGGTAGGTGAGTAGGGATTTCTCGTTCTGACCAGTTTCTGTACACGCCTTTCGGCGCAATAATGACAGCCGCCTCTATAGCTCCTTTACCATAAAGGATAGCCATGTTGTCGATCAACACCTTAGACTTGCCGGTACCCATCTCCATGAACAGAGCGTATTCGCGCTTGTTCCAAGAGACTAAAAGTGCGTCTTTTTGATGCTGATACGGCTGTGTTTTGAACTCGTATTTCATACGATAGTCCTTTCTAAGTTCTAGGAGAGAGTATATTCTCTCTAGTAATAAATATAAATGAAGAAAAGATTCCCTCATGGCCTCTCCTTCTTACTAATAAAGAATAGCTTTTCTATTAGTTCTAACTTACCCTTACTCCTCTCTCGTTAAGAGAGTCTCAGCAACTATCTATTACTCCTATCGAGCTATTAGCTAATTCTGTTTATTTTTTCGAAAAAAATTTTTTTTCTATTAGGAGTAATACGTACTACTCGGCGAACACCCTACAGCGGTATTGTTCGTTCCAACGGTGAGTACCCTACAGCGGTATTGTTCGTTCCAGTAGTTACTGGGGAACGGTGGGGTACCCTACAGCGGTATTGTTCGTTCCAGTAGTACGCCCAGCAGTAAATAGTACTTTACTTTGCAAACTCCGGTACGCTAAGGTATAGGCCCTACTTTAAGAAAGGAGAAAGGACGAATAGATGACTGTGTTCATTATCCAAGAAGTTCCTGGAAGGAACATAGCCTCTGCCCAGACATTTGGAAAACTCGTTCCGGTATTACCGGAACGAACGAACCTAATGCTCACCACCGGACCTGCGGTTCGGAAGGTGAAGAGAGTGCTATCTACCTTCAATGATGAGGACTACCTTCTACTAATGGGAGACCCAGCGGCTATTGGGCTTGCCTGCGCGGTTGCCGCGACGGTAAACCAAGGGCGGTTTAACGTGTTGAAGTGGGATAGACAGGCTGCGGTCTACTATCCAGTGAGTATTAACCTATATGGCAGTAGTGACGATGATTTAGGAGAACTACATGTCTGACACCGAGCTCTCGTTTGAAGAGTTGACAGGTACAACATCGGTCGATGAGTGGTCTGAGATTACTACCGATGAAGAGTTGAGTAGTATCGCGGGGTTAGCCCAGCAGCTACTCGATGTTCAGAAAGAAATAGAAAACGTCAAGGTAAATCTAAAAGATCTGGAAGAGCTGAAACGGACTATCTCCGAAAACGCCCTCCCCGAGGCGCTGCAAGCAGCAAATCTATCCGAGATTGTTTTAGCTGACGGAACGAAATTGAGCGTATCCGAGTTCTACAAGGGTCACATTTCCGAAGACCACCGCCCAGCTGCTGTTGACTGGTTGATGGCTAACGGGCATGGAGGTCTGATTAAGAACGAGGTTACGGTGAAGTTCGGGAAAGATGAGGATGACCGGGCGAGAGCGACGGTGCAATCGTTGCAGCAGCAAGGGCTTTCTCCGAATGTGAAACAAGGTGTCCATCCTCAAACGCTTAATGCTTTTGTTAAAGAGCAACTCACGAACGGTATGGATCTTCCTGCCGACATTTTCGGGATATACGTGGGGTCCCGCGCCAAAATAGACAGAAAGAGGTAACCAATGGCTAAGAAAGAAGTTGCAGTAGTAACAACGGGAGAGTTGGCCGTCTTAGACGACGATCTTTTCTCAGAAGGAACGGGCTTAGAAGCTCTGGGAACAGAGGACTACGCACTACCTTTCCTTCGTGTGATCCAGAGTAACTCCCCTCAGATTAAGAAGTCTGAGCCGACTAAGTATATCGAGGGGGCAGAAGAGGGAGACCTTTTCAATACGCTTACTAAGCAGGTTTTTCATGGAAGCGAGGGTACGTTGGTTGTTCCTTGTGCCTACGTGAAGAAGTTTATTGAGTGGATTCCGATAGACCAAGGCGGTGGGTTAGTGCGGGATGATCATCCTGCCAGCATCGTTAGTCAGTGTAAGCGGTCAGCAGATAATAGGCAGCTGCTGCTTGATAATGGTAATGAGATCGTTGAGACCTCCCAGTATTTTCTAATGCTGGTAGACAACGAGGAAGCACCTGAGCAGGTCCTTTTAAGCTGCACCTCTACTCAGCTTACGTTCGCTAGGCGTTGGAATACGATGCTGCGAACAGCCCACGTAAAGAACAATGCGGGGGAGTCTGTTCTGGCCCCGATGTTTGCGTACACCTACCGAATTAAGACAGGTATTCAGTCGAATAACCGAGGTTCGTGGTTTGGACTTTCTGTAGACCGTGACCGACCTACCCCTATGCCAATAGCCAAACTCTCGAAAGAGTTCATGGTGGCAGCTCGGGCGGGGGACGTAAAGGTCAAGCAGGAGGGTTCCATAGACTCGCCGTCTGTTTCGGGGGATGACATCCCGTTTTAATAAAGTAGAAAGGGTGGTAAATGTCTTTACAAGAAGAGTTTGCCCAGAGATTTTCTGGGTTACGACTTGCGTATAGTGTCTTTACCCCTACCAAAGAGAAACGGGAAGACGGCAAGGCCAAGGGAAAGAATATCACGATTTCCAAGACTCTTACTAAAGAAGAGTTCTTGGAGTTGTGGCAGTCTCACCTTGACGGCACACAGAGTATAGGGATTGTCCCTATTGATGAAGATAGCTGTTGTGTTTGGGGAGCTATAGACGTTGATGAGTATCCGCTCGACCTGAAAAGGTTAGCGAAGAAAATCAAGAAGTTCTCACTCCCCCTAGTCGTCTGCCGTTCTAAGAGCGGTGGGGCACACATATACCTGTTCGTATTCGATCCGGTCCCCGCATCTACTATTCAACGTAAGCTGCGGCAGGTTGCTTCGGCCATTGGTTTTGGTCAGGCAGAGATTTTTCCAAAACAAACAAAACTCCTCCTAGAGAGGGGAGACAGAGGTAGTACATTAAACATGCCATATTTCGGTGGAGAGGACTCCACTCGGTATGGCTTCGGACCTAAAGGAAATTCACTTACTCCGCGAGAGTTTCTGGATTATGTAGACACTATCGTGCTTACTGAGGAGGAGCTGGAGAAGCTCGACCCAGCCCCAGTGCTGGAGAATATTGAGTGGCTCTCCTCCTCTCCCCCCTGCTTAGAACATTTAGTCGCGCAAGGTTTCCCCAAGGGGATGAGGAACTCGGGGCTGTTTAACGTAGGGGTATTCCTCCGCAAGAAGTTCCCTGACGATTGGGAGCGCAGGCTTGAGGAAGTTAATCATCAGCATATGCAACCGACTCTTAGCTCGCAGGAAGTGCTTGGCGTCGTAAAGCAGCTCAAGAAGAAGGACTACTTCTATCGTTGCAATGATCAGCCTATCGCGAGCCATTGTAATAGCCCGTTGTGTCGTACCCGTAAGTATGGGGTAGGCGCTTCCGGTGGTGCTCCGTTGTTCAGTAATCTTTCTAAGCAGAACAGTGATCCTCCCATCTGGTTTCTGGATGTAGAGGGCGGTCGCCTAGAGCTCGAAACTGAAGAGCTATTAAACCAGACTCGGTTTCAGCGTAAGTGCATGGACGCGTTAAATCTGATTCCGCCCAAGGTTAGGGAGAACGTGTGGCGACAGATTATTCAGCAGCTGCTAGATAGCCTTACGATAATTGAGGTCCCGAAAGACGCTTCGACAGAGGGGCACTTCAACGAGCTATTGGAAACCTTCTGCACTGAGCGTCCTGCCCGAGAGCGGGATGAATTACTTCTCGGGAAGCCTTGGTCGGACAAGGGGCGAACATACTTCCGGTTAGCTGACCTGATGGATTTTCTTCATCGTAAGAATTTCCGGGACTATCCCCGTAACAAGTTAAGCGCACGGCTCCGGGAGCTAGGAGGAAAGTCTCACTTCTTTAATATCAAGGGGAAGGGAGCGAACGTCTGGCACATCTCTGAGTTTGAAGCGCAGGTAGAGTCCCACGCTCTTCCTGATTTCGACGAGAGTCCTATCTGATGCTTTCTTCGAAAGCTCAGATAATCTTGGGACCCCCCGGAACTGGAAAGACCAGCACCCTTTTGGGATTGTTAGAGGAGGAGCTAGATAGAGGAACCGAGCCAGAACGGATAGGGTTTTTCACCTTCACCAAGCAGGCCGTGAAGGAGGGAAAGACCCGGGCGATGGATCGCTTTGAGGTTTCTCAGAGAGACTTACGGTACTTTCGTACCCTTCACTCTTTATGCTTCCTTCAGCTTGGGCTGTCTAAGGAGAGTGTAGTGGGCTCTCGGGATTTGAGGGAGCTTAATGAAAAACTCAATCTACGTCTGTCTGGATCTCTCAATACGGAGGAAGGGCATATCTCTAGTATCTCTAGGGACGACCGGCTCTTGTTTATTGAGAATCTTGCCCGAATGCGACAGGTCCCTCTTGAGTCTCAGTGGCAGGAGGTTGACGACTCAGTTGGCTGGTTTGAGCTTGAGCGATTTGCGAAGGGGTTGACCCTCTTCAAGAAAAGTAAGCTGCTCATCGACTACACCGATATGCTGCAGATGTTCCTGGATAGAGGAGTAGCCCCGAAGCTCGACGTCATGTTTGTCGATGAGGCTCAGGACCTTTCTCCATTGCAGTGGGCGGTGGTCCGTAAGTTGTGTGACAGTGCTGACCGTATCTATATTGCGGGGGATGATGACCAAGCTATCTACCGCTGGGCTGGCGCGGACGTTGAGTACCTGATTAGAAACTCTAAGGATGCGATGGTGCTGAAGCAGTCCTATCGCATTCCGTCCTCGGTCCACACGGTAGCGAACCGTTGTATTAATCAGGTGGGTTCCAGAGTCCATAAAACGTGGCTCCCTCGTTCTCACCCCGGGCTGGTGAGGTGGGAGGCATCTTACGAGTCTATCAATATGGAGCAGGGGGATTGGTTGGTGCTTGCACGGACCAACTACCTGTTAGAAGGTATCGAGGACCACTGTAGATCGGAGGGTTGGTTCTTTCAGAACAAGCAGCGGCCCAGTATCTCTGAGAAGAAGGTCCGAGGAGTTCACTCTTGGGAGAAACTGCGGAGGGGAGAGGATATTCCCATCTCGGAACTAGTCAATGTCTTAAATTTTATTAAGGTTCGGGTACCTACCTCCCTGGAGGTTTTAGACTTTGACAAGTACATCTCTTTTGAAGAGGCTCGAAAGCATGTGCCTAGTCTGTCGAGCCAATACTGGTACGACATCTTTGATGGTGTTTCCGTCAAGGAGCGTAGTTACATTCGGGCGATGCTTCGTCGCGGTGAGAAGATAACTAAGAACCCTCGGATTCGTCTCTCAACGATTCATGCAGCTAAGGGTGGGGAGGCAACGAATGTGATTCTCCTCACTGATCTTTCAACCAGAGTGTACAACTCCTATCAGAAAAATCCTGATGATGAGTCGAGAGTGTTTTATGTGGGGCTTACCAGAGCGAAGGAGAACTTATTTTTGATAGAACCCCAAACTCAAAAATACTACCCGCTCTAAAAGCTCCTTTACTTTGGGGCTATTCTTTAGTAAACTAGTAAATACTTCCGGGAGGTAGTAGAGACCCCCCGGAGGGTAGGAAGGCTTTACGGGCAGGCGAGTGCGGGAAAGTCAGCCCAAGAGAACTTTATGTTATTGGAAATATTGCATAGAAGTTTTCCTCCTGAGAAATAGAAGTGATGAAGTCAAGACCTTCCTCTATCTGCGAGGGTAGATAGTTCATATCTTGCAATTGCTTCGTCCGCACATTTTATTTAGCCCAGAAAGGAGAAATGGTGAACATATTCGTAACCGATGAAGACCCGGTTAAGAGCGCACAGACTCTGTGCGATAAGCACGTAGTCAAGATGGTGCTTGAGTCCGCACAGATGTTATCCACTGCATGGCGACAGTGGGACCCCGAAGCCTCGGAGGAAAGGGAGCTTTATAAGGCAGCGCATCAGCACCACCCGTGTACCAAGTGGGTGTCTGAGGCGCAGGAGAATTACGAGTGGCTCTACGAGCATTTCAAGGCGTTGTGCGAAGAGTACACACACCGATACGACAAGCAACACGCTTCCTCCCGATTGCTTAACTCTTTGTCGATCATTCCAGATTTCCCAGAGAAAGCGAGGACTACCTTTAAATTAGCGATGCCTCCTCAGTATAAAGAAGATGCAGTGGGGGAACGTCCAGCCACTTATGCCTACCGAGACTACCTCGTTCACGAAAAACGCTCGTTCGCCCGTTGGGAACGAGACCCTTCCCGCAAACCTGACTGGTGGATTAGTTAATGGCGTCAATTAGAAAGACTCTAAAGATTAATGAGAATGACAGCAAGAACACACGGATGGATATAGCCTCCGCTGGAGTCTTTGCAAACTGGCGACCCGATGAGCTTGCTCATATGAGTCGATTCGACAAGATCTCTAGCCTCTGTATTGATGAAGCCAAGGAACTAGGTCGTCCTGTTGATACCCTTGAGATCGGGTGCGGTCAGCTATGGGTCCTTAGAAACCTGTACAAGGCGTACACCGTCAAGAAGTCCTCAGTCATCAGTTCATATCTGGGAATTGATATTGATCCAGCGGTGCTACAGGAGCTGCCGTACTGGCCTCAGCCCGAAGGCGACATCACTACTTCCCGTTGGCTTCAGAACTTTAATGCCACGCTTACTATTCAGGACCTGACGGTCAACTCGACTATTGATAAAGACGATGAGTCGATTGATGTGTTCTGGTCTACCGAAGTTATTGAGCACATGAAGCCTGATTTCATTCCGAGATGGTTGAACCAAGTAGACAGGGTTCTTCGGCCCGGAGGGCTGGTCTACATATCTACTCCGAACCATGACGGGTCTAACGACAAGCTCCCTGAAGATCACGTTTACGAGTGGGGATTTGAAGAGCTCAAGACCGAGTTGACTGATCGGTGGGAGCTGCACAGCGTAGTAGGAACTTTCATTCAGTTGCCCAAGCTCCGTAAGGCAATGAGAGACTACCAGAAGCCAGTTATGTTAACTCAGCCTCAGTATCTTTATCTTGAAGAGCGATACGGAAGACAGTTTCTTCGTATGGCCGCAGCGACGTTCTACCCTGAAGTTTCCAACAACTGTGCGTGGATCCTGAGGAAACCGAATGTTTCTTGAGGAAGAAGTTCCCAGATATCTCTACTGGATAGAGGAGCGGGAAAAGATACGGATTCGGAAAGAGGGCGAGAAGCAGGAGCCGCCATGGACGGAGGACCCTATCCTTCAGGAGTTTAAGTTCTGTCAGGTCTTTCGAGAAGACGACCGAACCACCCGTTGGTTTCGTGAGCATATTCGTGAGCCCCTAGCAGACCAGCCCGAAGTCCTCATGGCGACGGTAGCTTTCAGATTCTTTAATCTAATTGAAACAGGAAGGACTCTACTCGACCACAACCTTCATATTGAGTGGGATAGAAAGAAGGCCATTCAGGAGGTAAGTAAGCAGCCAAAGTGGGTTACCGGGGCATACATCGTAAAGACTCCCAACCGAATGAACAAAGCCAAGGGAGTCTCAGAGTGTATCACTCACCTCTGGGATGATCGTGAGCAGATTATTAAAACTCTGGAAGAGATGACCACTCTACAGGATGCGTGGAGATTCCTCCTCAAGTACCCATACATAGGCCCTTTTGTCTCTTACGAGATGGTGACCGACCTTCGACACACCTACTTGTTAAATGACGCCACGGATATTTGCACGTGGGGAAATCCCGGACCCGGGGCCATGCGGGGACTTAATCGACTTACGGGACGACCCCTCGACTTCTGTCGAAGAACCCATGATTGGGGAGCGGAGATGCAAGAACTCTATCTCATCTGCATAGAGAATCTGAAAGTTCCGGGGGTTACACCGGATTCTCCGCACTACCGAATGCCCTTTGAGATGCGAGAGGTTGAGGGAGGGTTGTGCGAGTTTGATAAGTACTCGCGCATTCGCAGAAAGGAGGGGAGAACCCGAAGCGTCTATCACTATGATGAAAGAGATAGGCCGTTGGTAGAGGACTTAGAGAAAGGAGAGAGTAGATGGGCCAAGTTAAACAGTATTGCGAGGATGCGCTAGAGCAGAAGGCAGACGCTGTTATGGATGCCTACGGAAGGTTTCTTCAGAAAGTCATAAAGGACCACTCTATTCCTCATTCATATAACGATGCAATTAAGCACGTTGCAACAGAACTAGGGCTGTACGTATTCCAAGTCAGGTTTGTTATCGAACAGCGCACGGAGAGTTTGTATGAGGGTGATTAATGCTCAGGGGGTAAACGATGCCCTTCAGAAGGGGGTGAAGCTCTTTAACCTAAAAGTAGGTCTCCGAGAGCAGGAGAGTAGGAACGGCACCACCCTTGAAGCCATAGGCCCCGTTACAACGAGCTATCAACGACCATGGGAACGGGTTCTGCTCTATCCTGAAAGAGACGCCAATCCTTTCTTTCATCTAGTAGAGGCCATCTGGATGATGGCGGGAAGTAACAATCTTGAAGAGTTGACTTACTTCAACTCAGGTATGAGTAAGTTTTCTGATGATGACGAAACATTAAACGGAGCCTACGGCTACCGTTGGTTTCAGCACTTCGAATACGATCAAGTTGAAAAAGTGATAGAGGTTTTGCAGAAGGATCCTGAGAGCCGTAGGGCTGTATTGCAGATGTGGGACGCTAGGTCAGACCTAGACAGCTCTAGCAAAGATATCCCATGTAACACGAATATCTATTTCAAGATTCGAGATAAGAAACTGCAGATGACAGTCTGCAATAGATCAAACGACATGATCTGGGGGGCTTACGGAGCGAACGCCGTTCATATGTCAGTGCTTCAGGAATACATCGCTAAGGCTCTCAAGATAGAGATGGGGGTGTATTACCAGATCAGTGATAGTTTCCACATTTACCTAACTCCTCAGTGGACTCGACTGAGTTCTAGCACCCTTAATCCTGTTTCATATCCGCAACAGCAGGTCCCTGTGGTAACGGATGCCTCGACGTTTATAGAGGAGTGTAAACACTTCATAGCTCATCGCCCCGCCTTGGACTGGTGGCACCTAAACCGTCCCTATCAATACACCAACCCCATTTTCACTGAAGTTTTATACCCAATGGTCATGGCCTATGCCTGCCATAAAGACAGGGAGTATGCACTTGCCCATAACTGTGTTCAGGAAATTAAAGCGGCTGATTGGCGTAGAGCCTGTGACATGTGGATCAGAAAACGACAAATCAACTACGAGGTACGAAATGCCAAGTAAGTGGGAGGAGATGAAGGACATTGCTCAGAACGATCTGGTTAGCTTGATTGACTCTGAAAAGTCCTATGGGGATTCTTGGAAGCAGCGGGGAGGGACTGGGGCTTTCATGATGCTTGCTCGTAAGTTTGATCGAATAGAGCAGCAGGCCAAGAGTGTTAATTGGGATATCTTTGAAGCCTCTCATAGCTACCCGGGGGAGGAAGGAGTCCTCGATGATATTGGGGATCTTCGTAGGTATCTACTTCTAGTAGAGCACCATGTTCGGTTTGCAGGAGAACCTGCCAGCATTGAGTTTCAGCCCCGGGTCGAGGACGAATAGCCCTGCACCAGATACCACTCATAACCCCCGAAAGTAACTGGGTTGTTCCCGAGGTTCTGCCTAAGTTCAGCAGCAATGAATTATTGGCTATAGACCTTGAGACTTACGACCCCTCGCTAACCAAGCGTGGCCCCGGCTGGGCGACGGGCGACGGGTATATCGTTGGGATTGCTATCGCCTCGGACTCTTGGAGTGGGTACCTGCCCATTAGGCATGAAGGAGGTGGGAATCTTGATCCGGAGCTGGTCCTCCGTTGGCTCAAGCGCACTCTAGCTGAGCACAGAGCCCCACTGGTTTTTCATAACGCGCTCTACGATGTGGGATGGCTCAAGCGGGAAGGCATTGATATCTCATGCCCAATTTACGACACAATGTTCGCAGCTCCTTTACTTGACGAGCATAGATATGGGTACTCCCTCAACGCGCTGGGTAAAGACTACTGTGCCGCCGAGAAGGATGAGACTCTATTGGAGCAAGCCGCTAAGGCTTGGGGAGTAAACGCTAAGTCAGGACTCTACCGATTGCCGTCCAAGTATGTTGGACCTTACGCAGAGCAGGATGCTGTCCTCACTCTACAGCTCTGGAAAGTACTCTACCCTCAGATTCAGGAAGAAGGGCTGACTAAGGTATTTGAGTTGGAGTGCGACCTCATTCCTTTGCTGATAGAGATGCGATGGAAGGGCGTTAGGATTGACGTTGATAAAGCAGAGCAGGTGGGTGAGGAGCTCTCTAAGAAAGAGCAGCAGATACTGGTCGAGTTCCGTAGAAAGTTTGGCACCAGCATAGAGCTTTGGGCGAACGCATCTATTCAGAAAGCGTTCGACGATAACGGGATCTGGTACCCCAAGACCGAGAAGGGTATGGCCAGTTTTCAGGCTCCGTGGTTGGAGGCCCATGAGCATGAGCTGCCCAAGATGATCGTAAGGGCTAGAAAACTCAACAAAGCTCGGACCACCTTTATCGACAAGATGATCTTAGAACACAGCGTTAATGGCAGAATCCATGCGGAAGCGCACCCTCTACGTAATGACGGAGGAGGTACGGTTAGTGGGCGGTTTAGCTATACCAATCCCAATCTACAGCAGGTTCCAGCACGAGACCCTGAGCTAGGAAAGCTCATTCGATCCCTGTTCATTCCCGAGCACGGAGCAACGTGGGGGATCTTCGACTACTCTCAGCAAGAGCCTCGGCTGACCGTACACTATGCAAATGAGATGAAGCTAGAGGGATCTTCGGAAGCAGTCCGAGCCTACTCGGAGGATGGGGCGGACTTTCACCAGATCGTAGCCGACATGGCAAACATTCCCCGAAAGCAGGCTAAGAACATCAACCTTGGGCTAACCTACGGAATGGGGAGAAAGAAACTCCTCAAGGAGCTTGGCGTGGAGGAAGTGGTGGCTGCAGAGCTGTTAGAGCAGTACCACAACAAGGTGCCGTTCATTCGTTCACTTCAGGACCACTGTGCCAGAGTCGCTAACGAGCGAGGGTACATAAAGACTCTCGGTGGAAGGCAGTGTCGCTTCGAGTATTGGGAGCCGTCGTTCGGAGAGGGTACCCCGATGCTACGCACAGAAGCCTTGGACCGTTACGGAGAGAATCTACGTAGATCGTATACGTACAAAGCCTTGAACCGATTGATTCAGGGTTCAGCTGCGGACATGACTAAGTTAGCGATGCGGGATCTATGGAGGGAGGGTTATGTCCCGCACTTACAGATTCATGACGAGCTAGACTATTCAGTAACTTCAGATAAGGAATCTGAGATGATTATTAATTGCATGGCGAATTGTGTGAAGCTCTCAGTACCGCTAGTCGTAGACGCTGAATACGGAAAGACATGGGGAGATGCTGTCGAATGAAAGGCATTAGCGAAACTGCGCTGCAGGAGAAGACCGTGCAGTACCAGCAGATCTACTCACTCTACTCTACTGGAGACTTCACTCTATTTCAGATAGGAAAGACCTTCGGCATCACGAAGCAACGAGTGTGGCAAATCATCACTAGATGCAAGCTCGGAGAAGGGGAGTACTATGAGGGCACGATCACAGCGAAAGCAGCATGGAAGGGGATAAAAGAAAGCTCGCCCACGCCGAAAGAGGCAGAAGAGCGATTTATGCAATGGCTCGACAGTAATGATGTTAGAGTGATTAGCAATAACAGGACAGCTGCCCCACATACTGGACTGAAAGAAGATGCCAAAAGAAGCGCAACTCTGGAAACTTCTTAGGGACAATGTCCCTACGGTACACTGGCAACGGATTGAGACAGGAATGACGGGAGCAGGGGTTCCCGATGTTAATGGTTGTTTGAATGGAAAAGAAGTCTGGATTGAACTCAAATATGTTGTGGGCCGTAAGATCGGACTACGACCTATGCAGATCTCGTGGCTCGCATCTAGGGCTCGTCACGGTGGGGATTGTTATGTGCTCGCTAGAAAAGATAACTGCATCAAGCTCTGGCTCGTAGTGGACCTTGAACAACTCAAGTCACTCACGTGGGACAGTCCTGCGGTCATTGAACTTCAGTCGCCTTTTCAATGGAATCTTCTTCTCGAAATGTTCCCGGGCAAATCCTAACTATGGGCGGCTTTCGCCGGGCTCCTTTACTTTGGCGGCTATGGGGCGTATAACTATTAGTACCCGCCGCTAACCGGCGAGGAAGCCCCCCAAAAACCGGGGACCTAGAAAGAAGAACCTTTACAGGAGATACGAAATGCCAGCAGCTGTAGAAACTATGGCTTGGACCGGCCAAGAACCTTGGCACCGCGAGGGTGTTAAGGTTGCACCGGACCTCACGCCTGACGAGATGATGATCGCGGCGGAGTTGGATTGGACCGTTAGTAAGCGGCCCAGCTATACCATCGACACACCTGAATACGGCGAGGATTCGCGGTTGATTCAGGCCCCCGATACATTTCACATTGTGCGAGACAGCGATAACGCGATACTGTCGTCCTGCGGCAACGGGTACATACCTACCCAGAACAAGCAGATCTTCGACTTTCTCACTCGCTTCGCCAGCGCCGCCGACTTCTCTATGGAGACTGCCGGTAGCCTACGCGGAGGCAAGAGCGTTTGGGCACTTGCTAAAGTACCCCACTCTTTTGCACTACCCGGCGACGACGAAGTCAAAGGCTATTTGTTGTTTCACCAGCCCCACGAAGCAGGCTACGCTTTGACAGCGCGATACACACAGGTTCGTGTGGTATGTAACAACACCCTTCAGTTGGCGTTTAACGCAAACCAAGCGAGCTTTCGTATGTCGCACATTAACGCCTTCGACGAAGACATGGCCAACCAAGCAGCCAAGGTCCTCGGGCTTACGTCAGAGTCTCAGGTTGACTTTCAGGAGGCGGCTACGTTCTTGGCCGGTAAGAAAGCCAAGCACGACCAAGTCCTTGAGTACGTTGCCGAGATTTACCAGCCTACTGTACTTGAAGAGTACCGCGCGCAGCGCGAGGCGCTAGGCGAACAGGCTCCTCTCGTGGACTCGTTTAACCGTTACCCGAAACTCGCCGTAGAGGCCCTAGAGAGAGCCCCCGGGGCGCTTTTAGAATCCTCTAAGGGTACGTGGTGGGGAGCGTTAAACGCCGTTACCTACGTCGAGGATCACCTACGAGAGGGCGAGAACGCAGTGTATAACTCGCTGATGGGTGAGGGCTCGAAGCGTAAGGCCAAAGCTCTTAAACTGGCTACCACTTATGCGGAGGCCGCGTAAGTGGGAAGAAAAAAAGTAGTTAAGCACTTCGGTGCTGTTACATTGGACCAAGAATTTGCGAGCCAAGTTTGGCTCGCATTATTCAACGGTGATCAAGAGCTGTGTGAGCAGATGGCGATCAAGATGTACATACAGGACTGTGGGTTGTCTGACGAGCTTGAAGAGCTTGGGTTTTTGGCCGAGTGGTCGAAACCGATTGTAGAGCACATACATGCTCTACAAAGTGACCCAGAGAACATAGTTCCATTCCCACCACAATAGAGAGGAAGAATTTATGACTGCAGAAGATCCTTGGAAAGACCAAGTCTTTTCAGACAATGTCCCCGTACCAACTGATACGCGGACGACCGACTACCCTTGGGACAAGTTCACCAAGGTTGGATTGTCTACCGTGTTTTACCCAGATGAAGGGAAAGAAGACGACACCACCAAACAGGTGAAGAACCGGATAGACAATTCTCTCCGAACCTTTGGTAAAAAGAAGGACCCTGTTTGGAAGTTTACGTCTCGAGTTGTTCTCGACAAAAACGACAAGAGTTGTGTTCGTATCTGGAGGGTAGAGTAGCCACTCCTTTACTTTCGTAGAGGGGTATAGTAGAATCGTTAAATGGGCTGGTACCCCCAGCCCAATAACTTAGAAAGCCGACATTAGAAAGAGGAGAAATTGTATAATGTCAGAAGCAACCGTAGTTACACCAGTAGCAAAGAAGAAGTCTTCGACTAAAGGTCCCAAGCTCGTTAAAGGCAAAAGCAAGCCGAAGGGATCATCCAAGAAAGCGGAGGACCTCAAAATTCCTGAGCCAGTATCAACGTCGTCTCGCGGACGCACTGTTCATATGTACAAGTACAGTGGCAAGTCCGAGGCCGAGACAAAACCGCGTACCCCCCAGATGGTTGGGATGATCCACGGTATGCAGGAGAGTGGGTGGAGCGAGCCCTTCGACCTCTACACCTTAGTTGACTATTGCGTCTCGGAAGGGCATATTTCAATGCCCCACACCAAAGATCCTACCAAGCAGAAGAAGCGGATTGTAGCCTGCTACAAGAAGCGTCTTGAAGATGAAGGGTTCATCAACAAGCAGTAGGAATGCTCCACCCAACTCCTCACATGGTGTAAAACTGAGAGGACGGCCAGCCCCCTCCTAGGATCTTCCCCGATCTTTCCTCCAACAGGAGGGGGGCTGGCATCTAAGAAAGAAGAGCGGGTTTAGCCAGCAATCTACTCTACAGAGTAGCTTGCTGGGTGAGGCAACTCATCAAACCAACAACATAGAAAGGTGAAAGATATGAAAATAACCATAGAGAAGAATGTTCCTCTCCGCAGATCAATGAATAGGAGCGGAGCCTCGATCTATAAGTTCGAAGAAATGGAGCATGGAGATTCATTCCTCATTGAGGATGAACCACTCAGCGGTGGTCGTCTTAGCGCCAAAATACGGAAACAGAAACTCAACGCTCAACGGAATGTGACAAGAAACAGGATCTGGTCCGCCTTCAAGTACTGGAAGGGGGTTGCGGACTGTGACGCTCACCTCGTATCTCGTCACGTAACAGAAGGCGCAAAAGAAGGACTCCGGGTATGGTTTATAACAGATTAGAGCGGAGACTTCGGGCAGTAGAGAGAGCACTCTACTCTACCCAATCACCATGGGCCCAGCAGTATTGGGCCCATGTAAAACAACAACTAGGGGGAGAGGCCAAATGAGTTTGGCAGAAGATTACAACCGGATTATAGGCAACGCGTGGGACGGCGTGCCTCGCGCCGATAAACGCACCCTGACTCTGGAACATGGCGAGCAGTACGCGGTTGAGTATTGGCGACGCCATTTTGAAACCGCGACGGTGCCATGGAATTCGGTCAAGAAAACGAGCGGGAATCGCAACAGCTGGGTCAGGAATCGCCAGCTAAAAATCAATGTCAGCGACGGCTGGGAAGACCTGAACCACCTGTTTTCTCACTACGTGGGTCGTCGGCTCGGATACAAGCCCCATGGATCTCAGCACATAGAGTTGGAGCGCGACGGTGCCTTGCTAATTCGTGAGAAGTATCTGCCGATAACTGTGGCGCTGCCTGTCGTGGAGCCGAAGCCGAAGAGACCTCGCCGCCGCCAAGAGACCATTGAGGACTGGGCCGAGAGGATTGGCTGCGACCTCGATGACGAGTATTACCGAGAATATGGTGAACTCTACGTGTACCCGCCCAGCCAACTGAACAACGCCAAGATGGACCCGTTCTGGGATGATCACGTTGCCTATGGACGTCACCAAGCGCGAGAGTTGCTGGCGGAATACGAGCGCCTGCTAACGCAGGGAGCGCACTCATGAAATGCTCCATCTGCCGAGACATGCTGACGGGAAAAGAGTATGGGCATAATGCCTACCCCATCAACGATGGAAGATGCTGCGACCGCTGCAACTCTACCCATGTGATTCCCAGCCGCATTGCGAATATTGCGAGAGAACGACCGAACTACCAGTTGACCACACTGGATGCACTAGAGTTAACCTGTGATGCCTCCATTCAGGATCACATAGACGAGCTCTATGATCAAGGGATCGAGCGCAAAGAGGTTATTGCAATCATGCTGATCAACATGCGGTCTCTTGTTGAGAATCCTGATCCTGAGATTCTCGAATACCTAGAAACGCTTCTGCCCTGAGTCGAAGGTTGTCGGTAGTTGATTGAGCGCCGTGCATAAATCAGAGTCTGGGCTCAGGGTAATCCTTTCAGATTCATGAACTCAATCATTTCCCCCTCCCCGCTTTTATGGCGGGGGTGGGGGCTTTTTCCCGCCGCGCTCCTGTGCGCTTTCCCCATACTCCTTTACTTTCGGCGTTTCCCCGCGTAAAGTAAACCTACCGCGCCCCGGGCGCGGCCCCGAAAAACGGGGACTAAAACCAACCTAATAGAAAGAAGGAAAGTATGGAAAACAAAGATAAGTTCGTCCCAAAACCACTCATAGCAACAATTCGAGAAAGCGTTGCGAAAGATGTTGAAGCGGTAAGCCGAAAGTTGGGTTACCTACACGACCTCAGCAAAAATGAAAAAGATCCAGACGGAGATCACATCAACCAAGAGTTCGTGAAAATAGAAAGATTCTTCATTACCAAGGACAACATCTCAAAACTCTTTGATAATGTCCAAGAGCTGACGCATAACCCAGTTTCTGATTATCTCCTTGAGGGAGATCCAAGGAGAACGGAAGGTAACTTTTACGAGATGCGCGGTAAGGCTTATGCGAATTTTAATAGTGAGTACCTATACGACGGTGGCACTTACCTCGACCACGAGCAGCACATTCACCGGGATGCGATAAAGGACTTCACGATTCCCATGAAATCGTCCTACGGAAGAAGCGTTACTAAAGAGCTGGCCGAACAGATTAACCACGGGATACTTGTTATTGACTTACAGTTCGACGAACTACAGTCAGTCGGCCACATAGTAATGAGTGGACAGGGGTTGAAAGCATTAAAAGAACCCCACCCGATTGTTTACCGGATGCTCACTTCTGACTCAGAAGGGAAACTGATCTTCGACAAAGCGTATAAGAATGTGTGGGAGCCAGAAGAGTATGTAGAGTTCAAAATCGACGGTTTGGGAACTGAAGAAGTAACCAAAAGAGTCGAAAACCTCTACTGCTGGAAATACTGGGATAGAGAAGGCCATATCGATTTAGATACGTCTCACGGAAAAGGCTATCACGTGAACGAGGATGATATAACGGTGCCGAACAAACGAATTTGCCGGGATCGGAAAGACCTGAACATAGGACCAGATAACACCCGCTGTTTAGTGTCTGAGCTACTACACGAACTCACCGCAGATCAGCTGCTATAACGAACCACGGGGGGCGTACGCGCCCCCCACCAACCCAAGAAAGGAGAAAGATATGACGACACCACTAATGGACTCTCTTCGAGCGAGTGTTGTAAAAGAGGTTGAAGAAGTCAGTCGAAAGCTGACCTACCTACAGCGCGATAGGCAAATGATCAACTACTGCAACAGCGGCCTAACGCACGAGGAATTAACCTTTTATGGAATGTTTATTCCTGAAAACGACATTCCAAAATTGTTTGATGTCGACAGCACCTATCCCGAGTGTTCTGAGTTCGATATCGACTATTTATACACCATACCCCATCTGCTAGACCCTAAGTATAAGAACCCCCCAACTGAACAGATTAACCACGGAATTCTTGTTATGGATTTTACCCATACAGAATCTTCGGGTCATTGCATGCTGATAATGACCGGGGAAGGGTTGAAAGCCCTAGAAGAAACCAATCCCCTTATTTATGGAGTATTAAACCCCCCTAGCCTAGAGAGTGAGCGTAAGCTCATCGACTACAGCAAGTTTGACGAAGCAGATAACATCTTCTGTTGGAAGATAGATTGGTGCGCAGGAGGTCATGAGGAATGGTATATAGACCTTTGGAGCGATCGACATAATTACCTGACCCCTGTAGGACCAGACAATATCCGCCCTCTAGTGGACCTTCTACTAGAAGAATTGACAGCAGATCAGCTGCTATAACCAACCCAAGAAAGGAGAAAGATATGACTCTCACTCTACCACAGCGCAAAGCTCTACATCGAAAGTGGCTACAGAATGGCCAAGGAATGACCTATCGAGCATTCCGACGCACCGTACACCCACTACTCGGATACGACGACGGGAGTGTCATGGTCGAATGGTGCGGAATGCTTCTCGGAATTGAAACTGATGGATACACTCACAGCTAGGAGAAAGACATGACGAAAACGACCAACGTAGTTAACCTCAGCGCACCTCTCACCCTGAGTGACCTGACGCTGACCTATATGTCCGAGAAGGGATTGTGGGATGAACTCTACGCAACCCCCAATATCCTTGAAGGACTCGAAAAAGCCCCACGGGTAAACTTGAAAGAACGCCCCAACGGCAATAGACTTGATATCAGCGAAGAGCTCCTGGAAACAACAGGCTTCGACTGGGAAGTCAGCCACCGAAACACTAAGCACAATACCGGACAGATCATTAGCCGGTGCAGCGTGAGCCGCCGCGATCCAGACCGGGTGATCGCTCGCAAATTCGCGACCCTACTACCTTTCGACGCAGGGGAGCTGAGTATCCTGTTTTGGAGAGACCACTCTACCTCACGAATCACGGCACTCTACCACGACGAATACTTCAACCCATACCTTACGAAGATCAAGTAGGAGGCAACGCATGAACAACGACGAATATGAGCTGATTGCCAAGATAGCCCAAAGGGCCAAAGAGATGGATGTGACGGACCACAAGTTTGGGACCATGATGGATGTTGGAAAGGTCCACGAAACGGTGGGACTTGATCTTGAACGATTGCTTAATGCAAGCGATTCGAACTTCACCCACGACGTGACAGGGATCACTTATTATCTGAACAGGAAGACCGGACGGCTGAGGGACTTCTTCTCACCGCGATTCTCCCACAGGATGATGTAAGAATGGACAAAAAGAAAGCCAAAAAATGTTTTTGCGGCAGATTCATTCAGCAGAAAACACAACTTTGCAAAACTTGCAGAACCAAGTTCGGCGTGAATGATGTAGAAATGTACAAAGCCTCCAAAATACAGCCATGGCTTTCGAAGTTGTGGAAATAGACCATGCTGAAATGGGTTTTCAGAATCGACAAAGACGACAACGAGTATTGGGAACTCATGGAAGGCATCCCCAACGGTGAGGGGGGCGCAGTAGCCTACCGCCCACTAGAAGAGGACTACGAACCAGAGAAAGAAGAAGAATAGCGGAAGGCAAAAGAAAACCCGGCCCGAGTCTCCTCGGGTCGGGTTTTTCTTTGCGTGGGATCTAGTTAGTTTCTTTCTCCTTTATGGTGTGCTATATCCCTCGTCGGGCCACCGGCAAGCTGTATACATGACTTCCTGCACGACATCCCCTACTTGGTACAAGTCGAACTTGTAATGCCAATCGAATTTGTTGCCAAGAGCGTGGAAGGTGATCACAGTCACACATCCAAACTCGTGGGTTTGAACTGTATCGACATAGGGGTGTTTCTCCAATGCCGTAACAAAGTCATTTCCGTTGGGAAGGATCTCACTCTGATCGTTCCAAGCCGTACCCAGTCGCCAGACCTCTCCTGGCTTTGGGGCATAAATGGCGTCGTAGCGGGGGCACTCCTCATCTGTCTCTGCCACTTCCTCCCAGAAGTCATTCTTCAAGATATGGTCGACCAGCGGAGTCCATTCTAGGTAATGGCGTTTATGTACTTGGTCCCGCATCTGCCAAGGCACCATTTTGTCGTCATACTTCAAGCACGGTCCCCTATGGGAGAATCCGCATTGACATTGCGACTCTTTGTCCTCTTCGGCCGCTCCTAGGGCCTCCGTCAGCGATTCGACCGCTCCTAGGGCCTCCGTCAGCGATTCCCCCTGCTGCAATGCCGTCACGATCTCCCTGAGATCATTGATCTCTCGGTTCACCTTTTTCAGCTCTGCGTTGACTTTCTTTAGCTGCCACTCAGCATCGTCAAAACTCATAATAATTCCCTCCTCTCTTGCTCTCTCTTGTAGGTATTGTTCAAATACATCCTTCTCGTCACTCATTACTCCCGGCCCTTCCATGCGCTGGTACACACGCTGCACCAGTACTCGTGTCGCCTCTTCATCTCGAAAAGCACAACATTCTCTGCCTCACAGTTATCGCATGTTCCGGTGGCCTCGTACTCCGGTCCCTCCCATGTGTAATTCCTGTCCTCTGGCAACATACTGCTATGCGCATCCTGGTGGGTGCGGGACAAACTCTCGAGCATGTTCAAATACTCTTCGTTCGTGCTCGAATGCTCTCGAGCCCACTTGTATCGTTCCAATAGGTCCATTCTTCTTTCTCCTCTAAGGGATCTGCCTCATCAGCGCCCGGGGATCAATCCGGGTCGGACACCCCCTCCGGGGTGTTTCGGCTAACAGTAATAAGGGGTCTCGGTGGGGTGGTTCTTAGCGGGGAAGTCTTCAATGAATGCCTTCACCTTCTCGTCGCCCCAAACTCCTCCTGGAATCAGATAAGCATCATCTCCATGTCCGGCTGGGTCTCGGCCATCGTGGTCACCAAACCCGCACTGGTTCGTTAATGGTCCATAGCCCTGATCAAGCCAGTCAGCTGGGGTGCCAAGAATATCCTCGACGTTGTAATCGCCCCGCTTAAATCGTCTGTTGAGCTCCGCCAACTCTTCGTCGGAAGTTTCCCGGTTTTTCCGGTACACCCACTCGTGGTAGTCGTACCACCACCCTCCCTCCTCGGGTCCACCGTAGGCGCGTCCAATTATGTACACGTTCAAATAGCTCATTCTTCTTTCTCCTTTCTTTGGTTAGTTAGAACTGATCACCGTGCTCGGCTATTGCCCAAGCTCGGCTGTTGATTCCAAATACTTCGTTTATCTCCGCACGCTCGTCTTCAGTGAAGAACTCCCAATGGTCTGACACCAGAGTTCCGTTACACTCGTTGTATTCGTGCCAAGATCCACAATTCTCGGGTGGGACAGTCTCCTTGAGATCCGCGATTACCTCCCAAAGTCGCTTATATAACTCCCGGCTAACTCCGTCGTAACCCTCTGCCAGCTGGTCACAAGACGTGTACTCAGCTTCCCAGTGGGGTTGAGTGATTTCCATTCTTCTTTCTCCTTTCTTGGGTTGGTTAGAATAGGTCCTGGTTGATTCTAAATACTTCGTTTATCTCTGACCGCTCGTCTTCAGTGAAAACCTGCCAATGATCTGTAACCCGCATCCTGTTACGCTCGATGTATTCTTGCCAAGATTTACAATCCTCGGGAGGGACAGTCTCTTTGTCTGTAACGCTTCGTAATATCAGTCGCCTAGACAACTCCCGGCCAACTCCCTTGTAATCTGTCTGCGCCAGCTGGTCACAAGACGTGTACTCAGCCATCCAGTGGGGTTGAATGATGTCCATGGTCCAGCGGGACGCCATCCAGTCGGGTTGAGTGTTTTCCATTCTTCTTTCTCCTTTGGTTTTGGTTGGTTAACCACCGCGTCCGGAGACGCGGTGGTTCGGGGGGTACTTAGCCGCTCCAAGGCTCGTCGGTCCAGCGGTAAGCCATGCAGAAGGTGGCAGGTCCGGGGCGGAAGATATCAAACTTATAAGTCCAACCACTGGTTATGTGGTCAACGAGGTTTCCCCGTCGATACGCTCGCGGTATTTCGCTTACCGTCGCGCAGGTCACACTTACTATATTGTTCGGCTCAACGTCGAAGTCATGTCGCTGCACGTCGGTGCAACAAGGATGCTCGCGTAACAACTCGATGAATATGTCGGCGTCGTCCAATTCTATAACGGGTAAGCGCCCCGGTACGTGGTACTGCATTTCGTCGCGTGGGGTGTACAAAAGTCCCCACTCGTCTGGTTCAACTTCCGGCCAGAATCCATCGCGCAATATGTATGAAATCCCACCGGGGTGCATATCGTGAAGGTCAATCATTCTTTCTTTCTCCTTTTTCGGGTTAATTCCCGGGGGCGCGGCGCGCCCCTAAGGCTTACGCTACGCCCCAAAAACCCGAAAGTAAAGGAGCCCGGGGAGCCCGGCGAAGGCTAGGATTTATTAGCTATATGTTCCTGTGGAAAAGAAAAAAAAATTTATTTTTTTCAACAGAATTGAGTAATAACTTGAGAGAAGTAATAGAAACGAGCTGTGAGTCTCTAGGAGCATGGTTCTTGGGTCTTGGAAGGAAGTAATAGAAAACGTATGGGTTATTACTTACAACAGAGAGAATTAGAAAGAGAGGCCATGAGCGAACTTTTTCTTTTTCATAAAAAAGATTCAGTTCTAAAATATACTTCACACTTCGTAGGAGCCTCGGGATTACTGAATGAAAGAGCTGAAGTACACGCCGATGGTGCCAGCCGAAGACGGCAACGGGTACCTCGATCCGGACGGTAAGAGATGGCAGGACCTTAATCCGAAGCAGAAGAAGTTTGTTCGGGAGTATGTCAAGGGAGCAAACGCTACAGAGGCAGCGGTAAAAGCAGGCTACACGAAGAACCGCAACGCTGCGAAGAGACAGGGAAGTGTGTTACTGAACCACAACCCGCTCATCCGAAACTACCTCATAGACCAGGAAATCAAGGAGCAGGAACGAGAGAGAGTTTCTATGGAATCTCATCTCTCTTCCCTCCATGATTTGAGGGAGGAGGCGAGGGACCAAGGGCAGTTGAACGCAGCCATCACTGCCGAGATCCACCGGGGCAAGGTGGGTGGACTCTACATAGACCGCCGGGAGGTGTTGACCGCCCGGATTGACGGGATGTCAAAGGACCAGTTGATCGATCGACTGAGCAATCTGATCAGCAAGCGAACGCCGAAGGTCGTAGATATGGAGCCTTTTCGGGGGATCACTGATGACTCTTAGTCTAGCTCTACTCTACTCTAGGCCACTCGATCCGGGTGAGGGTCTTTCTTTCGATGAGCTCGATGAGGCGCATCAGTTCTTGCTCCGTCAGCGTGAGATCCTTCCCACTCTAGGTGTTGCTATCAGTCTCAAATCTATCCAATTCGCTAATCGGTCATCGTATCTAGTCACTCGTA
>TARA_R110001583_G_scaffold68676_1_pt1 | contig 36815 bp, 35 predicted proteins | sample TARA_R110001583 | Tara Oceans TARA_R110001583 (sample SAMEA4398432) | marine metagenome | biome: Polar Biome; feature: [MES] marine water layer (ENVO:01000295) within the mesopelagic zone...; material: water (ENVO:00002006), including particulate matter (ENVO:01000060) such as...... | reverse complement strand
CACTGGAAAACTGCGGATTTTGACATCCCCTTCCAACTCAAAGTCGGTGCCTGTTTGCGCAGTCAGACCAAACTGGGTGCGGTCAGACAGTTCATACAAAAAACCCACGCGGAAGGTAACGGCGATATCATCGCCATTGATATCAGCGTAAGGTGCTCCGTACTGCGCCTCGTAGGCGTCAGCCAACGGCCCCGCCTGGGCAGGGCCAACTTGCTGAGCCAGCGCCCCACGAATGTCCTGATACCTTGTCAGGCGTCCTTCTGCGTACATGATATTCATGCCCAGACCCATCGACAGACCTTTGCCATTGTTGATAGCAATAGACGGGGTGAAACCAATCACTGTCAACTCGGTTTTGTCTGCAAAGTAACGGCCGACAAAGTCGTCATCGTAGTCAGCAGCCAACCCGTAGGGCGCATGAATACCAAAACCCACGTCGATAGATTCGTTAACTTCGTGAGTCATGAAGAAGTTTGGCAGAATTGCCGGGTCGGCGATGTTGCCTCCAGTCGTACCCTGTACCGGCCCGCCCAGCGTGTTGGTCGCGCTGGTACTGCCCCTTTTGGCTTCAGCATTGATATCAACAACCGCCGCACCAAAAGAAATATTGGTACCTTTCAGCTGGCTCATACCCGCCGGGTTAAAAGACACAGTCGTCGCATTTTCCGGGTTCGCTGCGGTGCCAGCGTTAGCAACGCCCATGGCGCTGGCGCTTTTCTCATTCAGGGAAAAACCGCCAGCGAGAACGCTGGCCGGGGCAGCTACTGCGGCCAGCGTGGCCAGCTGAACAGCGCGGGTAAGAAATGTGGTTTTCATGACAGCGGTATCTCCTTTATCGTTTGAGCGGAGTATACGCAGCAGCAGCAAGTCGCCTCAAATGCTAAAGCTACTAGTTTAAAACCCTACCCATTTGCCTCTTTCGTTGGTATATGCCTTATCAGTTGTCCTGAATCGTCAGCTTATCAACAGAAGACGACAGCTCGTCTGCCCCTTGGGCATCCGTACCCAACTTTATCATCAGGCGCAGATCGTTAGCCGAGTCGGCGTGGGCCAGCGCATCTTCGTAGGTTATAGAGCCTTCAGCATAAAGCTGATACAGGGCCTGATCGAACGTCCGCATGCCGGATTCGTTGGACTTCGCCATCAAGCCCTTGAGCTTATGCACCTCCCCCTTACGAATCAGATCTGCCACCAACGGTGTATTGATCAAAACTTCAATAACCGCCTTACGGCCTTTCCCATCCGGCGTCGGGATCAGTTGCTGTGCCACGATGGCCCTGAGGTTCAGGGAAAGATCCATCCAGATCTGGTTGTGCTGTTCCGGCGGGAAAAACTGGATGATCCGGTCAAGCGCCTGATTGGCGTTGTTTGCGTGCAGCGTTGCAAGGCAAAGGTGACCCGTCTCGGCAAACTGGACTGAGTATTCCATAGTCTGGCGGGTACGCACCTCACCAATAAGAATAACATCGGGCGCCTGCCTCAGCGTGTTTTTTAACGCTACTTCAAAGCTCTCAGTATCAATCCCCACCTCCCGTTGCGTCACAATGCAGCCTTGGTGCTGGTGTACGAACTCGATAGGGTCTTCGATGGAAATGATATGCCCCCGGCTATTCCGGTTGCGGTGCCCAAGCATCGCGGCCAGCGAGGTCGATTTGCCGGTACCTGTCGCCCCGACAAACATGATCAGGCCACGCTTGGTCATGGCCAGCTCTTTAACTATTTCTGGCAGCGACAGCTCGTCGATCTGAGGAATTTTTACTTCAATTCGTCGCAGCACCATGCCACACAGGTTACGCTGGAAGAATGCACTCACACGGAAGCGACCAATACCACGGGCGCTGATAGCAAAGTTACACTCGTGAGATTCGTCAAACTCGGCCTTCTGCTTTTCGTTCATTGATCCGTACACAAACTCCCTCGTCTGCTCCGGCGTCAACGCGTTTTTAGTGACCGGCAGCACTTTACCGTTCACCTTCATGCTGGGCGGAACACCGGCCGTGATAAAGAGGTCTGAGCCTCCTTTCTCTACCATCAGACGAAGCAGTTTTTCGAATTCCATTTTTGATCACCTACATATTTTTTATTTGTAACGACCTGACAAATGCCGGGGAAAGAGGGGCCAAAAGCTCGAAATCAGAAATTATCAGGCATTTTCGCCTTGGCCCGCGCAGCATCACGGGAAATCAGCCCTTTCTGTAGCAAGCGCTCAAGACACTGATCCAGTGTCTGCATGCCCAGCGACGCACCGGTCTGGATTGATGAGTACATCTGGGCAATCTTATCTTCGCGAATCAGGTTACGGATCGCGGCCGTACCAATCATGATTTCGTGGGCAGCTATTCGGCCACCGCCCATTTTCTTCATCAACGTCTGGGAAACAACGGCCTGCAGCGACTCCGAAAGCATTGAGCGCACCATGGATTTTTCTTCTGCCGGAAACACGTCCACCACCCGGTCAATGGTTTTTGCCGCTGAAGTGGTGTGCAGGGTGCCGAACACCAAGTGACCAGTCTCCGCCGCAGTAAGTGCAAGGCGGATGGTTTCAAGGTCTCGAAGCTCACCCACCAGAATGATATCGGGGTCTTCCCGCAACGCGGAGCGCAGGGCTTCGTTAAAGCCCAGCGTATCCCGATGCACTTCCCGCTGGTTAACGAGACACTTCTTGGAGTCGTGCACGAATTCAATCGGATCTTCTATGGTAAGAACGTGCTCGTAACGGGTATCGTTGATGTAATCAATCATTGCCGCCAGTGTGGTGGACTTACCGGAACCGGTCGGCCCGGTGACCAGCACAAGCCCTCGCGGTACAGAGGACACATCCTTGAACACCTGGCCCATGCCGAGGTCTTCCATCGTCAGCACTTTCGAGGGAATAGTACGAAAAACGGCACCAGCCCCGCGATTCTGATTGAACGCATTTACACGGAAGCGGGCGACACCGGGTACTTCAAAGGAAAAATCGGTTTCCAGAAATTCCTCGTAGTCCTTGCGCTGCTTGTCGTTCATGATGTCGTAAATCAGCCCGTGCACTTCTTTGTGCTCAAGGGGCGGAAGATTAATACGGCGAACATCACCGTCAACACGAATCATCGGTGGCAGGCCGGCGGAAAGATGCAAGTCAGACGCACCCTGTTTCGCCGAGAAGGCAAGCAGTTCAGTAATATCCATTGAAGTCCTCGGAAGGCTTTTCTTTTTACACAGGTAGCGTCTGTTCGGCACAACCCGGCTCTTATTACTTGGCGATCACTTAGCGATCACTTGGCATTTCAGTGACCTGCGAGTAACGTATCGCCATAAAGCAGACAGACCAAACGCGACTATTTCATACTATGAGCAGCATAGCAGACAACCTCGAGAGCGTAACCCGACGCGTACAAAAAGCAACATTGCAGGCGGGTCGAAAGCCGGATTCTGTGAGCCTGTTGGCGGTCAGCAAAACCCGGTCGGCAGAAGAGCTTAGAGAAGCCGTCGCTGCCGGCCAACTGGCGTTCGGGGAAAATTATCTTCAGGAAGCTCTGGACAAAATTACCGAACTCCGCGACCTGACCGAGATCGACTGGCACTTCATCGGCCCGATACAGTCCAATAAAACCCGGCAGATTGCCTCGGCTTTTTCCTGGGTGCACAGCGTAGATCGCCTGAAAGTGGCCCGGCGCCTGAGCGAACAGAGAGAAACAGGGTTACCCTCATTGAATATTTGCCTTCAGGTCAATATTAACAATGAACAGAGTAAATCCGGGTGCCAACCAGATGAGCTGCCAGAACTGGTTTCGGAGATAAGCCAGCTACCGGGGCTCACACTCAGGGGGCTGATGGCAATCCCCGATCCGGAACAGGCTGAGTCCGCTCTGAGAGAGAGCTTTCACAAGCTTGCCAATACTCTGGGAAAGCTGCGGCAAGACTACCCGGATGCAGGGCCACTGGACACCTTATCCATGGGAATGTCCGGCGATCTCGAAATGGCGATTGCAGAAGGTGCCACCTGGGTTCGTATTGGCACAGCCGTCTTTGGTGAGCGTCCGCCGAAGAGCTGAACAGGCCGGTACCTGCTATTATCGCAATCGGATATATAACCGAATAACCGTTGGAGCAAACCTTGAGCAAATCACCAACCATTTCGTTTATCGGTGCCGGTAACATGGCCAGCGCCATTATTGGCGGCATGCTGGACAGCGGCTTCAAAGCCAGCAGCATATGGGCCAGTGCGCCGGACGACGGTCACCTGCAAACCATTCGCAAACGCTTTGGAATCAGCGTCACAACAGACAACCGATACTGCGCACAGCAGGCAGACATGGTTGTGCTTGCGGTGAAACCCCAGGCAATGGCGGACGTTTGCCGCGATATAGCACCTATCGCCCAGAATACCCGGCCGCTGATGGTATCCATCGCCGCAGGCCTGGGTGCCGACACGCTTGATGAATGGCTTGGCGGCGGTCTTCCGATTGTGCGGGTAATGCCCAACACTCCCTCCCTGGTCGGTAAGGGAGCTGCAGGGCTCTTTGCCAGCGAGAGCGTCACCAGCGACCAGAAAAAAATGGTGCAATCGGTTTTTGAAGGCATAGGCATTGCCGTTTGGGTTGATGATGAAGCGCTGCTTCATGGAGTAACGGCACTTTCAGGTAGCGGCCCGGCCTATTTCTTCCTGATGCTTGAGGCTCTTGAGGCAGCGGCAACTGACGCCGGTGTGAATCCTGAAACTGCCCGGCAACTTGCAATTCAGACCATGGCAGGCGCGGCAGAAATGGCCGCCAAAAGTGAGCACGACCCAGCCCAACTGAAGAAAAACGTGATGTCTCCGGGCGGAACAACAGAACAGGCAGTCAATACCTTTGAAGACGGTGGCATGCGAGATCTGGTGAAAAAAGCGTATAACGCTGCATACAAACGTTCAGAAGAAATGGCCAAAGAACTGGCAGGCAAAGCGTAAAACAGTCACTGACAACGGAGAAATGGCTACATGCTGGCAGACATCCTGATTACGATCCTGCTGATCGCGTCCACATTTTACATGACGATAATATTGCTGCGCTTTTTGTTGCAACTGGCCCGGGCAGACTTCTACAACCCGATTTCCCAGTTTGCGGTAAAAGCAACCAACCCGCTGCTCAGGCCCTTGCGCCGATTCATTCCAGGCTGGGGTGGAATTGACGGTGCGGCACTAGTTCTTGCCGTTCTTATTCAGGCGATCACGTTCTTTCTGATTCTTGTCGCTCTTAGCGGCGGTATTCCATCATTTAACCCACTCATACTTTTGGTTTGGGGCGCGGTTGCCGTTCTGGATCTGATCGTCAAAATATACTTCTGGTCGGTTATCGCTGTTGTTGTCGTCAGCTGGATTGCACCAGGCAGCAGTCACCCAGCGATACAGCTGGTTGCCCAGATCACAGAACCTGTCATGCGACCAGTGAGAAAACTGATGCCGTCCATGGGCGGACTGGACCTGTCACCCATTATTGTTTTCCTGATCCTTAACGTGCTGTCTGTTGTTATTGACCACATGAAAGTCGCGGTCGGCCTCGGGGCCATTGGCCTGGGACTGTAAACCACGTCTCAAATAAACGATCTGTAACAGTTTTCCACAAAAAGCCTGACCTGCAAGCCGCATCTTCACCTCTTTGATTTTGCGGCTTTTTTATCCCTCTCATGTCAACAACTGCCACATATCTGCAAACACCCAGCCGCAAAAACTCCGGGAACACGCTAGTATTAACCGTAATTAATTAATTCAAGCGGCACCATTCGTCACCACGTGGATCCCAGCGAGTCTGCCCGGGGAATGCCCGAAGTAGTGTAGAAGGAAAATCCGATGAATCACCAGGGACACCTGACTCAGCAGGTAGAGGCATACCACAACTGGAAAAAAGAGCTGATCCGCCAGATCGGCCGGTACCGGTTATGGCTACAGGACAACAACCTGTTCTCTGACGACATCAGCACGCGAATCCGTCATGGGCTTGAGCTGCTTATTGAAGACGAGCTCACTATTGCGTTTGTTGGCGAGTATTCCCGTGGTAAAACCGAGCTGATAAACGCCCTGTTTTTTTCGGAGTTTGGTCAGCGCATGCTGCCCTCCCAGGCCGGACGCACGACCATGTGCCCGACCGAGCTGTTTTTTGACCGCAGTGCCAACGAAAACTATCTGATGCTACTCCCCATAGAGACTCGTACCGGTGACCTGTCCTTACAGCAGCTACGCAAAGAGCCGGGACGCTGGGTCAAGCACGGGCTGGATGAGCGTGATCCTGAAATCATGCGCGAAATTCTTGGAGAAGTAGCCCGAGTCAAAAGCGTTGCCCCGGATCAGGCGCGAGCGCTCGGTTTCGACGAAGGCATGCTCGAGCATGACCGCAACAACCCGGGCAATGTTCTGGTTCCAGCCTGGCGCAATGCCCAGATCAGTATTCGCCACCCCCTGTTCGAACGCGGCCTGCGCATTCTTGACACCCCGGGCCTTAACGCTCTCGGCTCCGAACCAGAGCTCACCATCAGCATGCTGCCAAAAGCTCATGCCATTATTTTTGTGCTCAGCGCAGATACCGGCGTTACCGCCAGCGACATGACCATCTGGAAAGAGTACATAGATACTGAACACTCCGATCACCGTGCAGGGCGCTTTGCCGTACTGAACAAAATCGACGTGCTGTGGGACGACCTTCAGGGCGAGAAGCACACCAACGAAGCCATAGAGCGGGTGCGTGGGTATACCGCGGACCACCTGGGCATCCGGCAGCAAGACGTCATACCCTTGTCCGCCAAACAGGGCCTGGTCGCCAGGATCAGGAAAGACAACGATCTGTTCACCCGCTCCAACATCGGCAACCTGGAACAACTGATTATCCAGCGTATTCTGATGCACAAGGAACAGCTGATCACCCAAAGCCTGATCAATGATCTGCTGGGCATGCTGCAAAATAGCCAGGCGGTTATGCAGACCCGCCTCGAATCGCTAGAAGAAGAGTCGCAAGCATGCTCCGGCACCACAATGGACAAAGCAGCCCTCGCCCGGCTGGCCGATCGTGCCCAGAAAGACCACGACTTCTACTACAAGAAACTGATCACGCTGCGCTCAAGCCGCAGGCTGATGGGCTCTCAGGGTGACATGCTGAAAAGCCTGGTAGCCGAAGATCGCTTTGAGGTCCACGCCGAGAAGATCCGCATAAGCATGTCAAAAAGCTGGACTACGGCAGGCATGAACAGCGCCATGGATCAGTTTTTTGAGCTGCTCGAAAGCGATTTTAGCAATCTGCTCAGCGAGGGCCGCCTTGCGGAGAGAATGGTAGGTTCCATCTACCGCCGATATAACGAAGATACCCGTGCCCGGCACCTGGAACCCATTCCTCTGCGTGCCGGCCGACATGTCATTGCTGTGAGGGAACTGCGTAAAAAAGCCAGGCGCTTTCGGGGAAGCCCAAAGAACCTGCTTACAGAGCAGTCCGTTCTGGTACAGCGTTTTTTCAATGTGATGGTCAGCGAAGCCAGAACCCTGCATTCCCGAGTGCGCAGCGATGTGGAGCGCTGGCCTTCAGAAGCACTGCTACCGATCATGCAGTACTCCATGGAGCAGAAGCAATTACTGGAGCATCAGATACGACGCCTCCGGGATATGGTAAGAAGTGATCGAGACGGTCGTTCCGAGCGTGAGCGGCTGGACAACACTATCAGCGACTTACGCCGGCAACTGGAATTGGCAGATGCCATGCAGCGCCAGATCCGCAAACCCGCGCCCACCCTGATTCAGCAAAAAGTGGTCAATATCTCGGGCGCGATCTAATCACCCGCCCAGCCACCACACAGCCTGTCGGTTGCAGCCATGACGGCCCGCCTTTAAACTGCTTTGCTGGTAGAGGTTTTTGCCCCAACCAGCAAAGCTGTCACTAACGGACCGAACCAGGAACCTTCCGCGCCGATGTCTGATCCCATACCTGTGGATTCTGTAGGGGTAGTCACCCCACAGACATACCATTTTGAAACACCCATAGAGCTGGCGTGCGAACAAGCACTGGCGCGCTATGATCTGGTTGTGGAGACTTATGGCGAACTCAACGCTGATCACAGCAACGCTGTGCTCATATGCCATGCTCTGAGCGGAAACCATCATGCCGCCGGCTATCACTCCATAGATGATCGCAAACCAGGCTGGTGGGATACCTGCATCGGGCCAGGCAAGCCCGTCGATACCAATCGTTTTTTTGTCGTCAGCCTCAATAATCTGGGTGGATGCCATGGAAGTACCGGCCCCAACTCAACCAACCCGGCCACGGGAAAGCCTTATGGTCCCGACTTCCCGGTCATCACCGTTGGTGACTGGGTAAAAAGCCAGGCACTGCTCGCGGACCGCCTCGAAATCGACTGCTGGGCAGCCGTAGTGGGTGGTTCTCTGGGCGGCATGCAGGCACTGCAGTGGAGCCTGGACTACCCGGATCGCCTGAAGCATGCCGTAGCCATTGCATCCAGCCCCCGCCTGACCGCTCAGAACATCGCCTTCAACGAAGTGGCACGACAGGCCATCACCTCAGACCGGGAATTTCACGACGGCCGGTACTACGATTTCAACACCCTGCCCCGCCGCGGCCTTATGCTGGCAAGGATGGTCGGGCACATCACTTATCTCTCAGACGCCTCCATGGGCGAGAAATTTGGCCGCGAGCTGAGAGACCAGGCCTACAAATTTGGTTACGACGCCGAGTTCCAGGTGGAAAGCTACCTACGCTATCAGGGCGAACGCTTCTCGGAAGTGTTCGACGCCAACACCTATCTGCTGATGACCCGGGCGCTGGACTACTTTGACCCCTCTTATGAATTTGGCGGCGATCTGTCCAAAGCCATGGCCAAAGCCAGCTGCGAGTTTCTGGTGCTGTCCTTCAGCACAGACTGGCGCTTCACACCGGCCCGCTCGGAAGAAATGGTAAACGCCATGATTGCAGCCCGCCGGAAGGTCAGCTATGCAGAGATTGATGCGCCCTGGGGCCACGATGCGTTTCTGATTCCAACTCCTCGCTACACAGACATCTTTACCGCATACATGGATCGTGTTGCCAGGGAGGTGGGCGCATGAGAGCGGATCTTGAAATCATCCAGCAATGGGTAAAGCCCGGCCATCATGTACTGGATCTTGGCTGTGGCGACGGCACCCTGCTCGACTTCCTGAAGCGGGAGCGTAATGCCAGCGGCTTTGGCCTGGAGATCAATCCGGACCATATAACCACCTGCATGAATCGTGGTGTCTCGGTGATTGAGCAGAACCTGGATACCCAGGGGCTGGACAACTTTGAAGACAACAGTTTTGATATTGTGCTGATGACACAAGCCTTGCAGGCCGTACGACGACCAGACAAGGTACTGGATGAAATGCTGCGCCTTGGCGATGAAGGCATAGTCACCTTCCCCAACTTTGCCCACTGGCGCCTGCGCTGGGGGCTGGCTCTCAGTGGTCGTATGCCCGAATCCGACGCGCTTCCGTATAAATGGTATAACACGCCCAACATACGGCTATGTACCTTCAAGGATTTTGAAGCTTTGTGTCGCCAAAAAGGCATTCGAATCAAAAGCAGACGTGTGGTGGACGGTCAGCACCAGAACAACTGGTTGGCGCGTTTCTGGCCCAATTTGTTGGGAGAGATCGCGATTTACCGTATTACCCGGGAGAAGAAGCAATGATAACTAAAACTTTGCACGGCATTCTTACACTAGTGGCAATGGCCTTGCTCACTGCCCTTATCAGCCTTCCTGCCCATGCAGGATCCGAGGACTTCGGGGACTATGAGGTGCACTGGAGCGTATTTTCCAGCACCCTTCTGACGCCCGAGGTAGCGAAGGCCAATAATCTGCAACGCAGCAAGGGGATTGGCATCGTCAATATCGCCATCATGCATAAAGATGAAAGCGGCGTTATCAAGCCAGTTACCGGCCAGGTTGAAGGCAAGGTTTCAAACGACATTCAGCAGGTAAAGTTTCTGGCATTCCGCAGAATTCAAGAAGGCGATTCCGTCTACTTTATTGCCCAATACCAGTATTCTTCCGCCGAATTGATGACGTTCAACGTGACCGCTCGCCCTTCCGGGCATAGCCAGGACTTGCCCGTGCGATTCGCCCACACTCTTTTCAACGATTGAGCGGACCATGCCCGAGAAACTTGTTATTGCCAGCAACAACAAAGGCAAAATCAGCGAATTTACCCAGCTACTTGCGCCACTGAATCTTGCTCCAGTGCCCCAGGGCGAACTGGGCGTTGGCGAAGCCGAAGAGCCTGCCGTTACCTTTGTAGAGAATGCCATCCTGAAAGCACGCCATGCCTCCCGGGAAACCGGGTTACCCGCACTGGCGGATGACAGCGGCCTGGCTGTGGACGCACTGGACGGCGCACCCGGAGTTCACTCGGCACGTTACGCCGGGGCCGATGCTTCTGATCTTGATAATCTGAACGCGCTTCTGGAAGCCATGGCCGATGTACCCGACGGCCAGCGCAGTGCGCAATTTCACTGTGTCCTGGTGTATCTCCGGCACGCCGACGACCCGACACCGATTATCTGCCACGGTCGCTGGCCAGGATCGATACTCCGGGCTCCGCAAGGTGATGGCGGATTCGGTTACGATCCGATCTTTCTTTGCCCGGAAAGGAACTGTAGCGCTGCTGAACTGAGCCGGGAAGAAAAAAACCGGATAAGCCACAGGGGCCGGGCCCTGGCATTGCTGATGGAACAGCTCAGGGCGGAGACCTGAGCCTGTGACTGCCCTCACCCCGGCGCCGGTTAAACCCCCGCTGAGCCTGTACATTCACGTACCCTGGTGCGTGCGCAAATGCCCGTACTGTGATTTTAACTCCCATGCTATCCAGAACGATCTCCCGGAATCCGCCTACCTGAATGCCGTGCTCGAAGATCTGGATCAGGATCTTGAATTGGCATCAGGCCGCACTGTCGAAACGGTGTTTATCGGCGGAGGAACGCCGTCACTGATGAGCGGTGATTTTTACCGGAAGCTTTTCAGGGGGCTCAGAGAGCGCCTGACTTTTGCTCAAGATGCGGAAATCACACTGGAGGCCAACCCGGGCACTCTGGAGGAGGGCCGGTTTGAAGCCTTCCGTGATGCCGGTATCAATCGCTTGTCTATCGGAGTGCAGAGTTTTAACCCGGCTCACCTGAAAGCGCTCGGCCGCATTCACGACAGCACGGCAGCGCACAGGGCCATCGACGCCGCAAGAAGAGCCGGGTTTGATAACTTCAATCTGGATCTCATGCATGGCCTGCCCGGCCAGACCCCCAGCGAAGCCATGGAAGATCTCAGGGCTGCCATGGGCCATGAACCGCCGCATCTATCGTGGTACCAGCTAACACTGGAGCCCAACACCGAATTCTACAGCCGGCCACCGGACTTGCCAGATGACGACCTGCTCTGGGAGATTGCTCAGCGCGGCGGCGAGTATCTTCATCAGCAGGGCTTCAGCGACTATGAAGTGTCCGCCTGGTGCCGCGAAAGCAAGGCATCACGACATAACCTCAACTACTGGTCGTTTGGGGACTATCTGGCACTGGGTGCAGGTGGCCACGGAAAAATCAGCCTTCCAGACAGCACTATCAGACGTTACTGGAAAACACGACAGCCGGATGCCTACCTGAACCGGATCGGTAGCCGCACCGCCGGGCGAGAAAAAATTGAAGCGGAAGAGCTCCCTCTGGAATTTCTCATGAATGCGCTCCGCCTGCGAAAAGGTGTGGATGAAAGCCTTTTTTTCGAACGCACGGGTTTACCCCTGTCATCCATTGCGGTACAACTTGAGAAGCTGCGTGAAGATAAACTAATGGTCAGTGACCGGCTTCAGGCAACAGCCTTGGGGCAAAGGTATCTGAACAGTCTGTTGGAGCGTTTTCTGTAATGGACACGGAAAAGGAATTACCGGCTTTACCCAAAAGCCTGAAAGTTTGCCTGGTTGCAACACTGGCTCTTCTAATAGCCCTGCTGTTGATCAATCAACCCCTGAAAACGGGATCGGCACTTCAGGGGATCGTCAGCTTCCAACTGGCAGGGAACGCCGAGCAAGCGCTCGCTATCTTACAAAGCTGGGGCAACGAAGGGCTGCGGTGGGCAAAGCTATCCCTGTGGGCTGACTTCCTGTTTATCCCCGTTTACTGCCTTACCCTGATACTGCTGACCCGGCACTGCACTTTGGACAGGCCGGGGGTCCGCGAGCGGACGGCCGCGCGCTGGATCCGCACACTGTTTGTAGGCGCCGCCCTGGCTGATGTGACGGAGAACGTTCTGCTACTGAATAACCTGGAGCCGCCCACAGACGCCATAAGCCTTGCCGCTGCCATAAGCGCGCTGGCCAAATTTACCGCTCTGACGCTTGGCATCGCAGGGTTGGTTATTGTCCGGGCAGCCCGGCGCCACCCGCTGGCACCGGGCTAGAACACCATCAGTTAGTGCGGTGAAACAGCAGATCCCAAACTCCATGCCCCAGGTTCTCGCCACGTTTCTCGAACTTGGTAACCGGACGATATTCCGGACGTGGTGAGTATTCGCCCTGCTCCTGAGTATTGGCAAACCCTTCAGATTCACTCATTACTTCCATCATGTGCTCTGCGTAGTTTTCCCAATCGGTCGCCAGATGCAAAATGCCACCCACCCTCAGTTTGTGACGGATGCGCTGCACGAACTCGGGCTGTACAAGCCTGCGTTTATGATGCTTCTTTTTGTGCCAGGGGTCCGGGAAGAACACCATCACCTGATCCAGACAGGCGTCCGGCAGGCACAGATCAATCACATCGTTGGCATCTATATTGTAAACGCGGATGTTCTCCAGCCCACGATCTTCGATGTCCTTGAGCAAAGCACCCACGCCTGGCAAGTGAACTTCCACACCAATAAAATCCTGCTCGGGTGCAGCTTCCGCCATATCCGCTAGCGAGCGGCCCATGCCGAAACCGATTTCGAGGTTGAGCATAGCGTCGCGGCCAAAAATCTGGCGCGGGTCGATCATGCCATCTTCACGGCTCAGGCCAAACTTCGGCCAGCTGCGCTCATAAGCCTTCTTCTGGCCTTCCGTCATGCGCCCCTGGCGCAACACAAAGCTACGGACACCACGGCGCGTGGTGATGGGCGAGTCGCTGGCCGTCTGTTTCGGTGCGTTTTCGTCGCCAAGGTTGTGCGGCTCTTTCTGATCAGTCATCTGCAATCCTTAACCCCAGGCTGCGGGTATTGTTAATGGAGTTTGCACACAGTTTACCAGAGTAGGAAGAATCAGGCGGATACCACAGAGTTCTTTCCCGTCTGGCGATCAAACTGTCGGTAGCCCAGCGCCTCCACCAAATGCGGCTGTGTAACCACATCAGACCCATCCAGATCCGCCAATGTGCGTGCAACCCGCAATATCCGGTGCAGAGCCCGGGCCGACAGCCCAAGTTTCTCCATGGCTCCGGAAAGTAGCTTTTCACCGGAACGGTCAAGACTGCAGGCTTCCTGCAGCTCGCGCCCGGACAAGGTGGCATTAACACCCCCGCGAATGGCCTGACGCTCTCTCGCAAGCGCCACCCGCTCACGCACAACCGCACTGGGTTCGCCGTCACCACCGGACTGCATGAGGAGATCGCCACTTTGCACGGGGACTTCCACATGCAGGTCGAACCTGTCCAGAAGCGGACCAGAAATTTTCGACCTATAGCGCATCACCTGCTGGGGTGTACACTGGCACTCAATGGTTGGGTGCCCGCTATAGCCACACGGGCATGGGTTCATCGCGCCAATGACCTGAAATCGTGCCGGAAAATTGACCTGCCGTGCGGCCCGGCTGATGGAAATCTCACCGGTTTCCATGGGTTCACGCAGCACTTCCAGAACTCGGCGCTCAAACTCCGGTAACTCGTCGAGAAAAAGTACACCTCGATGCGCCAAGGAGATTTCTCCGGGCCTGGGACTGCTACCACCGCCTACCAGAGCCACCGCCGAGGCGGTGTGGTGTGGCGACCTGAACGGGGGCTGTCGCCAGCCTCCCGCTCTTAGCGGCTGCCCGGCAACCGAATGCACACTGGCAACCTCCATGGCGTGTTCATCGCTCAGGTCCGGCAGAATTCCGGGCAGGCGGCTGGCCAGCATGCTCTTACCCGTTCCTGGCGGGCCGAAAAAAATCAGGTTGTGCGCGCCCGCCGCCGCTACCTCCAGCGCCCTTCGCGGGACACTCTGGCCACGCACATCGGCCAGGTCAGGCATGCCGGCAACAGCTGCAGATTCCGGCATGGCCCGGAGTACCGGAACCAACCGGGCCCGGCCACACAGGTGCTCACAAACTGCCAGGATGTGGCCTGCCGCAAGCACATCACCCTGGCTTGCGAGAGCTGCTTCTTCGGCGTTGCCATTGGGCACAAGCAAGCTCCGACCCTCTCTACGCGCAGCCAGCACGGCGGGTAGCACCCCTTTTAGCGGGCGAAGTGCACCATCGAGAGAAAGTTCTCCGAGAAATTCACAGGAAGACAGGCTTTCAGCAGGGATTTGCCCGGAGGCGGCAAGAATACCCAGCGCAATCGGCAGATCAAAACGACCGCCTTCTTTGGGCAGGTCGGCAGGGGCGAGGTTGATTGTTTTCAAGAGCTACAGGAAATTTTGTCCATAAAAAGTAAAAAATTCAGTACCGACCATGACACCGTTACGTAGCCGCTTTCAATTTCATCATGACAGCGCCACTCTCAAGAAGGGATTACCAGACGTCGACATAGCAATCCGGTCGTAGAAAAATGCATTTGCAACCTTTGTGAGCTTCGACACAATTTGCTCAAGCTGATGCTTTGCTTTCCGCTTGTTACGAGCCAACTGTCTTAGATCTGCTGATTTTAGGCGCTCCGCCAATTGATCCAACGCCACTTGGTCAGGTAGTTAGCACTCAATTATGTGTTGAATTTCGGACCCTGCCACGTTCGGCAGCCCCAACTTGCTATAGATCGCACCTGCCTGCGTTGTCGAATATTCGCTGGGCAATCGTGGCAACGCACTAACCAAGGCATCCTGCTCAGATTGAAGTTTCTCCTTGATGCACTTACATACACTGGCCAGCTCCTCAAAAAGAGCAACGGAATGCGGCGTGCGACCAGTCTGCAGCTTCTAATTCCGAATTTCATACCTACTTGTTTAAGGGTTTAAAGGATCACGAGTCAGTAGGTATCTCTCCGATAGATTGGTCAATGCCCCAAAAGGCCCCTTTGATCGTACTCATAAAAGAGAAGATCATAGTTTTAATGGACTTGGAAACATGGCATATACTGCTCATATTACAAACTAAAGCGATAAATAGGCCATCCGATGAATTGCTGTGGCGGCAAGAAATATTCTCGTCTGATTGAGTTTATGCGTGATGAATTTTATACAGTTAAAAAGGCTCCCGAATCTGTTAAATACCCCGGCATTTTTAACGTCATCAAAAGTGAGAACGATCCCGATCAATCCTCTCCCGGGCTCGTTGGTTCGGAATTGCGCCCTCAATGTAAAACTGTCTATTGAAGCGCATGGTGGTTCAGCTGAATATGGATGGGCAATTTCAGCACTCGGTAGCGTATTAATGCGATTTGTGGGCCACTGTCTGGCGTCAACTATCTTGTCCGGTCCGCGACAACTATGATGGCCGGTTTGGTGGTCTTACTTTTTACTCTTTGCAGCCTGCTTGATCTGTTGCTGTCTCCGGTAGTTTTCCCCCTCTAATCCATCCTGATCTTAGTAATATTCAGCAACGATCTTGGCAGTGTGACCCTGACCCGTAGCTATTTAGTCTCGACAACTACGACTCGCGCATCCACGTTAAGCCCTTGCCCATCCCCTAATTCAATTAAAGGAAAATTCGGCCAATGGGTATGACCGAATAGGGTAAATCCAGAAAAACCCGTTTCCAGTGAAAGAGAAATTGCAGGATTCCCCAGCTGTTGTCGATTGATGTCTTCAGGGCCTTGATGCAACATCAAAATGTGCGGCCGCTTGCGAGTACACTGCTCCAAAACTTTGATGAATGCCTCTTCATCACGACGATTATGGCGTTTTGGATCTCCAATGATTCCGCTAACGCCTCCAATCTGCAGGCCAAAGTGAGTTTTAATGATGTCTCCATCCAAAATAGTCACACAGGAAGGAAGTGGAGTTTCAAAGTCGAGAGTGTCGTGATTTCCCAGAACGCCAATCACCTCATTAGAGACCTCTGATAGCGACCTAAATACTGCTTCAACTGGCCCCGTTCCGCCTGGCTTCCGGCAGTCTGGATAGTCGTACAAATCACCACACACCAATATCGCATTGATTTCTGGAATCTCCCCGAGGCTCATGAGTAGAGAAAGCTCCTCCGCAACAGCTTCGCCGAGCAGGCGTTCTGTGCCTTTCAGACTCCTGGACAAGTATTCCCTGCCCTGGAGGTCTGAAACCAGTACCAATGAGCCAATCCCCTCTGGGAGCCCCTTCGCTTTTGCATGGAAAAACGGTAGTTCTCTAAGGCGCGGCTTTCCCCCAGGGCCGCCTGTCCAGTAACGCAATGAATGAAAAGGTGTTGGTTCAATACTCGTCAGGCGCATCGGTCATCCAATAGTGAATCATTTCAATCGCTGATAGCATAAGGATTTTGCGGCCCTTTATAAAAGGACTAGGGACGGCACAGCATTCAAGCGGCGTTTCCGTTGCGCGCCAGTTTTTTCATCAAATCGCTGTTCAGTCAAATCCTTAAAAGGCGCTACATTAGCCGTACACGACAGTAATAGCTTAAAAAATGTTGAAAGGAAAAAAGATGAGGCTCGTTTGTATCTCCGACACGCACAGCATGCATCGGCGAATCACGGATTTGCCCGAGGGTGATGTCCTGATACATGCGGGAGACTGTCTCGGTGCAGGGACGTTGCAGAACGTGGAGGATTTCAACAATTGGTTAGGAACACTGCCTCATAGAGGCAAAATTGTCATCGCTGGCAACCATGACTGGGTATTCCAAGAAGCACCAGACTTGGCAAGGGCGGCCCTAACAAACGCTATCTATCTGGAAGACGACGGAATTGAGATTAACGGTTTAAGGTTTTGGGGTAGTCCGTGGACGCCAACCTTCATGGACTGGGCCTTCATGTTAGACAGGGGTCAACCACTTTATGATCACTGGCAGCTCATACCGCAGAACACGGATGTGTTAATCACTCACGGCCCGCCGCATTGCATTGCTGACGAGGTGGAAGCAGGTTTTAGAAGGCTGAATGTTGGCTGTAGTGACCTGCTCGACCGGATCGATGATCTGTCACTCAAGGCTCATATCTTCGGCCATATTCACGAGGGGTATGGTGAAGTTATTCTTGACGGTACTCATTTTGTGAATGCGAGCACGTGTGATGAGCGTTATCGACCAATAAATCCACCAATCGTGATCGACATTGATTAGTAACACCTGGAATGCACACTCACTGGCAAGCCCCGGCTATCCTAGATGCCTGTCAGGCTCATAAGACACTGATTTTCAGCATTTATTTTGGTCAGTCTATATAGCGCTATCAGATGTCTAGGAAATCCGGGACTTGCCAGAGAGAGCATTCGAATGTGAGCATCTAGAAATAGGCCTTCTGGTTTACCTTGGGTAATCAGTCCAGAGAGGTTTGACAAACCCCCTATTCTGTTCATTACTTAGACATTAACCGCACACAGTGATTTTCAGTATGAATGCGCAAGTTTCTAAAAAATCATCTGATGGGGTGTTCGTTCGCAGAGCCGCGAATAAAGACGCCGTTCGCATGAGTGAATATCGCGACCCGATGTATGCTAAAGGCATGGACGCGCTTTTTGGTGGTGCTGTTAAGCCGCCCCAGCGTGGTCGTCTGCGATTCTGACTGACATTCCACTTTGACCCTGAGTCTAACCCGTCATCACTCCCCTGATCCTGTAGTGATCAAATAATTCTGTGCACTGGCAAAATCCCTGTAGAGCTAAATAGTGTTAACTAACTCCTGAATCCGTGAGTTCAACCGGCTGAAACTGTATCCAAAGCCTGCAATAACAAAGCCTTGGGCGATATAATAGCACCTGACATCCATTCACCCAGTCAGTGCATTTAGCTCATGCGTACTTTCACTCTCCAGCAATCCCGAACCGAAGTCTATACACCCCACGGCGGACTGGCCCTGGTGGGCCACTGCCTGAACCGGCACACGTCGCTGATCAAAACCGCTCGCACAGTCGTCAAGCGGCACGGTATTCCGAACATTGAGCTGATCCGCACCTACCTGGGCCTGATCACGCTGGGCAAGAGCGATTTCGAGGCGGCCGAGCCGGTACGAACAGATCCGTTCTTCAAATCGGCGATGGGCATCAAGCAGTCGCCATCTTCAGCCCGTTTGCGCCAGCGATTTGATGAAGATGCCCAAGCCCTGACGCCATTGCTGGAGGATGCCAGCGTTGAATTTCTTCAGTCCGTCGAAGCGCCGGTGTCACCACTGGCGATGGGCCATGTTGCCCTGGATATGGATGTCTTTCCCATGGACAACAGCCAGACCCATAAAGAGGGTGTCAGCTACACCTACAAGGGTTACGACGGCTATGCACCCATTGCCGCGTATCTGGGCCAGGAAGGCTGGTGCCTGGGTTGCGAGCTACGCCCTGGCAGCCAGCACGCCAATAACGGTTTTCTGGATACCCTCAAACGGGTTTTGCCCCGGGCCCGGTCACTGACGGACAAGCCCATCCTGCTGCGTCTGGACAGTGCACACGATGCCCGTGACAATCGCGACTTCCTGCGCGAGCAGGACCAGATCGACTTCCTGATCAAGTGGAACCCTCGCAAGCAGGATCCCTTGGCTTGGGCAAACAAGGCCCAGGCCAAGGAAGTCTGGTCGCTGGACCGCGACGGCAAGATGGAAGCGGTTCTGTCAGAAGACCTTCCCGATGAACCCGGCCTGCGTCGCATCGTCAAGGTCACCGTTCGCACCAGCGATGCCTCCGGTCAGCTGTACCTGGAGCCAGAAGTTAGCATCGAAGGCTGGATTACCTCCTTGCCCGCTGACGTGGCCAGTGAGCAACACATCATGGCGCTGTACAGCGACCATGCCACCAGTGAACAATTTCACAGCGAGTTCAAGACCGACCTGGACCTGGAGCGCCTGCCCTCCGGCAAGTTCGACACCAACAACCTGGTCATGGCCTTCGCCACCATGGGTTACAACGTGCTGCGCTGGATGGGCCTGAGACTGACCGCCCCAGATGCGCCAGTGCGCCATCCGGCCAAGCGCCGCCGCCTGAGAACGGTGATGCAGGAACTGATGACCATGGCCTGCCGCCTGGTGCACAGCGGCCGGCAGTGGATTCTGCGCTTTGGTCGGCACTGTCCGGGCTTTGCCGTTTACCGCGACCTCTATGGAAGCCTTGCCGCCTCCGGTTAAGCAAGTCCGACAACAGCCGCTACCTTAAAGCCACCCGGAAAACCAGCCCGGGGCAACCCGCTATTGCCTGACGACCAGAAGTTGATCAAAACGCGCCCAAATTTGGCCGCTGATCGACGTCAGACTGCACGTTCCGGCATTATCAACCTGCTTTTGACCAAGTGATGGCTCCCGTTAGCGCCGATGGCGCTTTGCGGAGTATACTGGCCTGCAAAGTCACTGATTCAGGTAACTGAAAATAAAATCTTCTATTTCTTGGGCTTTCTGTAGCACCTAGCCTGCTACAAGTTGCTACAAGCAATTCGTCGTGCAGTCTGAGGGTTATTAAAAGCCCCTAAATGCCAGGTATGGGCTGATGCCAGAATGAGTAAACTATTCAATTATCAGGGCTCGGAGTAGTGAACGAACTTGGAAATCCTAAATGCAAGTAAGGGCATAGATCGCTCAGCTCTCCGATTTACAAACCGTTTAGATGAGACTACCACTGATTCCATTATTTCCCCTTCTGAGGCCCTTTTGTAAGAAGGCTAAGCACTCGAAGTACTAAATTTTCCACCTTTTGCTCAAAAGAGTTCGTGCAGGTCACAACAACGCGACTATAGATCCGAGAGTGGCGTGCTCTACCTGATCACCAGCCAGTCGCGTTGCGGTTGCTGCCAGCGCATCGTCAGGTGTCGGGTGATAGCGAATGCCGAACCTAACAGCCAACGCGATAACGTAGTCCCTTACGACTGAGCGTTCATCGTTGCACGCTTACTCAAGGTCAGGTCCGCATGGCCGGCTTACGTATAAGCTTGCCAGCCATCTCCCATTTCTGTACCCAATCCCTAACACGGTCGAAGGCCACCACAGAGTCAATGCCGGAGGGCTGCACGTTCGCTAAGGTTCGGTTTTTCTGTTCAATGTGGTGGTACAGTAAGCCGAAAACAGCGCGTTCATAGCTGGTGCACCGGCTCAGGTTGGTTTGCACTCCAGACTGGGCGATAAACTCCGATACATCGCGTGAACTGAAGGATGGAAAAGGCCAGAGCTTTGAAAGCGTTGAAAACTTGTTTTGTGAGCTGGGATTAGATGAATGAAAATCGTTTGTATATCCGACACTCATTCTTTGGACCACCGGATTCAGGGGATTCCGGACGGCGACGTACTGATCCACGCCGGTGATTGCCTCGGTGCTGGCACTTTGGATGACGTAGAGGATCTGAATCACTGGCTCGGCACCTTGCCCCACCAGCACAAGATCGTGATTGCTGGCAACCATGACGCGGCGTTTCAGGAAACCCCAGATCTGGCGAGGGAGGCTTTGAACAATGCGATTTATCTGGAAGACAGTGGCGTTGAAATTGAGGGCGTCCGATTCTGGGGATCGCCGTGGACCCCGCCATTCATGGACTGGTGGTTTATGCTGGGTCGGGGGCAGCCATTGTATGAAAAATGGAGGCTTATTCCGGATAACACCGATGTATTGATTACCCATGGGCCACCAAGGGGCATCGGTGATGAGGTGTCGCTGGGATTTCGTTGTTTCAACGCTGGGTGCGTTGATCTGTTGCACCGAATCGATCAGCTATCGTTAAAGGCGCATGTTTTCGGCCACATTCACGAGGGTTACGGCGAATACGTGCGAGGCGCAACGCGGCTGATTAACGCCAGCACCTGCACAGTTCGATACAAGCCCATCAATCCACCGATTGTACTGGATCTTGATGAGTAGGAGGCCCCAAGGATGACATCTGATTCTCTGGAACTGGAAGCGAAAGACATTATTCGGCGAGCACAGCCTTGGGCCGGTTCAGAAAGTGCGGCATGGGCCTGGTATCGGACAACAGAGATCCCTTCCCTTGGCAAACTAACGGCGGAAGATCTCGTCTCCCGTGGCCGAGGCGATGTGTACGAGCTTACCTGGACCACCTGAATAGTGGTGGTTATTCTTGAGATTAAAGAATGGTAGGCCCGTGAGGAAAACATGACCGCTGCAGAACTGATAGAACGACTGAAAACACTATCTCCAGAATCAACGGTTCTTGTACAAGGCTATGAGACTGGCTATGACGATATTGTCGATCTGAAAGCTTTGGACGTGGTTCGGTATCGGAACGCTCAGGAATGGGATGGCGAGTACTCTTCTGTAGACAAGTTCACTGGGAAAACAGGCAAAACAATGCCCGTCACGGTAATTCTTGGGCGGCGTGGAAACTTGAGATAAACGGAACGTAGGTCCAAAAGAAAATCGTACACGCTCGAAGAGCAGATTGCTCAATGCGACCCTGGCTCGCCCATGCCCCCAGAGCTACTGGAATGGGAGTAGGCGGAGCCCGTGGGGTTAGAGCAGTAGGTGATGGATGGTCAGGTTGATATCCGAGAGGCTGTTCTGGCATTTGGCGAGAAACTAAGTGACCAGTACAAAGTGGCCCAACTGATTCTGTTTGGCAGCCGGGCCCGGGGCGATTACCAGCCGGACAGCGATGCCGATGTAGCTGTGATGCTACGTGACAAGCCAGGGAATTTTGTTGAAACGAAGCTGGCCATGACTGGGGTTGCTTTCGATGTGCTGCTGCAAACCGGTGTCCGGATTCAGCCATTCCCGATCTGGGAAACCGAGTGGCGCAAGCCAGAAATCTATTCCAATCCGATTATTCTGCTAAACATTGCCCGGGAGGGCATCATCATCTGCCAGTCCTGATATCATTCCACTGACCCTGAATGCCTTCCGCTACAGTGCAGAAACTGTCCAGATGGATTAGGGGGCTATTCTTGACCAATGACGGAAGGTCTTTCCGGATGGCCCGCTCCCTGAAATCAGCCAAAGTTCCAACTCGGTCTATCAGAGCTTTGGTTGCCGCCTCCGGATCATGCGCCAGGCACTTGATGATTGCGGCATAACTCACTCCGCGTTGCTGCTGAAATTGTTTTGGCCATACTGTCGCTCTGGTAACTGTCTCTCGGTCGAGAACCATGGGCGCCAGGTCGAAAGCTGGTGCAAGATGCATGACTCCATCCCGCTTGAGAATCGCTGTATTTCGACCATGGTTGTCGGTGTTTCCGATGACCGTGTTAATGACATCCCGGAGCAGGTATTCCACGAGCAAGGCATCAAAATCGGTATCGAGATAACCGTTCAGGCGTGACAGAACATCGGTATGCTGCAACCGCGCACCATCGCCCACCACTCCCATCAGACTGTAGACCGACTCCACGCCACAGCGTTGAATGTGACCATCTCTAATCACTCGATCGAACCGCGGCAGCCAAAGCGAAGGTTTGCGCCCTTCACATAACGCTGACCCTTTAATGGTATCTACGCCCAGCTCCGCCAGGACTTCATAGAACACACCCTCGGCCCGTAAGATATCTTCATCGTCCGAGAGCATTCGGCCACGAGGGAACTTTACCAGCCAGTGTTGAGCGATCCTGGCTTCAGCAAGGGTACCTTCCAGATAGAGCGCCCCGGCATCGTCCTCAACCAAAAGAAGCTTGGGAGCCTCTCCACCCGCTCCAGCGGCGCCCTCAATCGCGATACCAAGACTGTGTGCATACTCAATCAGGTCACCGATGTGGTCTGTGACGTCCTCGCGGGTATAGGTTATTGGTTCCATGCCGGCGATTCGGTCCTGAAATTCTTGGGCGGCTTCCTTAATCCGTAGGTTGCCGATGGGGGCAACGCAGCCTTCCCTGAGTAAGCGGAAGTCCATAGCGGGCCCTGCATCCTTTTCCTCCCATAAGTTACACAGAGTACGTCGACCTGCACCCTGAGGAATCATATCTCTAAGAGGTGGAGCTGCGTGTTTCTCAGTAAAATGGCTGACAAAATCACCCGGAAGAGCGACGCTGATAGCCCGCTCATCCGTGAAGTTCAGCCCGGGACGAAACGTATCCGCATCATTGACGTACATGGTGTCGTAGTAAAACTGGAGGGCCCCCGTGAGCCCTTTTTGAGGGTCACGGAAGACCACTTTACCGGCATCAGTCCAGTTGCCGTCCCAGTATGCCTGGATGGTCAATGTTTCGGCCATCACTCCCCCGATTTATAAACCCATTAATGTGGCTCTGCGGTGCCATACTGGCTTTCACACCACGACCCTAAGAGCACCCATCAACACCCGCTTTTGGACGGGAATCGCCGCCATGACATCATCATGTCGCCAGCATTGGTTAATGTTGATATTTTTCGGTCAAGTACAGGCTAAGTAGGTCTACCATTTCTGCGCCGCTGATGGCCCCAGCGCGCTTTAACGCAACAAGCAGATCTTCCATTTCATCCGTGACAACCTCGTCACCCGAAAGACGTGTCGCGATCTCTGCCAGCGCATCTTCGGGTGCTCGCTGGTATTGAATGGCATACCTATTGGCCAAGGCCATGATATGAGATCTGATAGTTGCGGGCATTTTTACTGTCGATCCTTCGGTTGCTGCTCCCGATCTTGCTTGAAATCGTCGGAAACACTGTCGTCTGAGTCGAAAAATTCCTCCCAGACAGGATCCGTAGGCCGCTCATAGCGTAAAACCGAACCTTTCAGCCGTTCCAGCGGTGTAAGTTCCTCAGGAAGTGGCCTAGCCAATTCATCAGAATGCGCTGAATGAGCATCAAGGCCTTCCAGCAACTCCTGCTCAGTGAAAGTTTTCTTTGGCATAAGGCCTCTCTTTAGGTGGAAACCATTACACCCTTATTATAGCAACGGGGCAGCTGCGGCACCTATCCAGGAAGGAGTTCATCCATTTGGTTTCCGCCGAAGAGGGTTGGAGATCGTACTGTTTCACGATGCGGAGAAATCTCGCTACGTAACCGCATTGGCTAGACGATGGCAACCACTCGCCCTGACCCCGGGCGCCCTTGCTTTTGTTCAGGTTTAATTATACGGGCCAGAGATTGACCATATCGTTCGTAAACCTTTCTCATTTAGCTTGTGACCTACTCTTTGCTCTACGGTTCCAGGCCCACTTCAGGGGGACGACGTGTTTTGTTCCCTCAAAAGCGTAACCCTTCGATGAGTCTCCTTTGGGTGATGTCGGTGCAAGCTATTTGCTAGTAGGTATGGTCGCAAAGCGAACATTCAGGCAGGTCGACCAACACTTTCCCATGGAGAAATTCAGACTTTTTTTCTAGGTATCCGCTGCACCGGGGTAAGTCCAGGCCTGAATCGAAATCAAAGAGTAACGATTTAGCGCTGGAAGGACAGCAGTGAGCCAGGTTGGAAAAAATAGTGGTCAGCGTTGTTTTACCGCTACCATTCAATCCGTAAATCAGGTTGAATTTTTCGAAGCGGTGCAAATCATCCGGCCACGTGAAATCACTGAAAATTCGATAGCCTTTGATCTCCTTGATACTGCGTAACATCATCGATTCTTCCTTAAACGGCAACTCGAAGGTCAACTCTCAAGCAGTCTAGTGAGCCAACCCCTCTTCAGAAAGAGGTGTGATTTGGATCGACGGTAAACAACCGCACTGATAATGGCAAACGTCATGTACCAGACCAATGATGCCGGCGCATTCGACGGAGCAGGAGCCAGCCGAGTCCGAGCGCGATCAGGCCAAGGACAGGCCAATCCCTCCAGCGCACATAAGGGGTCGCGCCAGTTCGCGGTGTCACCTCGACGCGGAGGGTAGCCACCTTGAACTGAGGGGCGCGCTTCAGAACTTTTCCCTCATAACTGACAGCTGCAGTGATGCCAGTGTTCGTGGCTCTCAGCAGGTCTCGGCCGGTTTCGATGGCACGCATGCGGGCCATCTGGAAATGCTGGAGAGGGCCGAGCGAGCTACCGAACCAGGCATCGTTACTGACATTCACCAATAACTGAGCTTCGGGCAGAAGTTCTGTGACTTCGGCTCCAAAGACCGCCTCGTAGCAGATGAGTGCCCCTACGGGCACCCCTGCCGCATTCAGGATGTGCGCTTCCTGTCCCGGGGTGAAATCTGACATGGGCGCGCCGAGCACGTCGAAGGCCGAACCAAAGAAGTCCCGAAACGGGACATACTCACCGAAGGGTACCAGGTGGCGTTTGTAGTAGAGGCCTGAGGGATCGGAGAGGCTCACCACCGCATTGTAGGCACGACCCTCCGATTCACGTACCGGGACGCCAACCAATAACGAGGTGCCTGCCTGATCGGCTAATACCTCAAGCTCAGCAAGATATTCCTTGGCCTCGTCATGCCACATCGGGATTGCCGATTCTGGCCAGATAACGATATCGGCCCCGAGATGCTCTATGGTAAGCGCCTGATAGCGCTCAAGCGTGATCTCCCGGTAGTCCCGGTCCCATTTCTTGTCTTGCTTGATGTTTCCCTGCAAGAGGGCGACATTAATTGGGACTGCGGCTGGCTGCGTCCACTCGCGATCCAGCAGCTGCAAGCCGGCGAATGTTGAGACTGACACTGCACCGACTAACGCAACACGGCGCAGGCTTGGCGCCAGGACAACCCATGCAAGCCCAGCAGCGAAAAGTGCGACCAGAAAGCTCACACCAAGCACGCCAAAGACAGGAGCGATAGTGGCAAGTTTGGTGTCGGTCTGGCTATAGCCGATAAAGAGCCAGGGAAAGCCAGTTAAGAACCAGGTGCGTATCCATTCGCTTAGCACCCATGCCGCCGGCAACCCTATCCAGAGCGCGATTGTGTCCATCTCAGGGCGCAGCCGTCGCACGAGATACGCGACGCCCCATGGAAAGAGAGCGAGCAGGGAGACAAAGGCCGCCGTGGCTAAAACCGCCACCACGGGGCCATTGCCGTACTGGCTGATGCTGATATAGACCCAAGAGACACCCACGCCGTAGTAGCCAAGGCCAAAGAGGTAGGCAGACCACAGCGCCTGCAACCTTGAAGATTGCGCGGTCAGGACAAAAAACGTTGCCAGAGCGATCACCGTAAGCCATGCCCAGCCCACAGGGGCAAACGCAAGCGACATGGCACTCCCAGCAACCAGAGCCATCAGTCCGGTCAGAATTGGCTGGTAGAGCACATTCAGGTGCAACCGGAAGCAATCAGACACAGGCATCCTGGGCAGATTTTTTCAGTTTGCCAGCCCACCAACAGGACAGATCGTCCAGGAGTTTGTATGCCAGCGGCACAAAGACGAGCGCCAGACTGCTCGCTGCGAGCATGCCACCCACGACCACCGTGCCGATCTCCTGACGACTGGCTGCGCCAGCCCCGCCAGCCATCATCAGGGGCAGAGAACCGACAATGAAAGTGGCGGCCGTCATGAGGATTGCGCGAAAGCGCTGGCGCGCCGCGTTGATGGCGGCCGTGGCGGAATCCATGCCCGCACGCCGGTTTTGCGCCGCGAACTCCACGATCAGAATCGCATTCTTCGCCGCCAGCCCTACCAGCACCAGCAAGCCCACCTGAAAATAAAGATCATTGGGAAAGCCTCGCAGCAGCGTGGCTAGTGCACCGCCCAACGCAGCAAATGGCACTGCGGTGGCCACTGCGAGCGGAAGGGCGAGTCGTTCGTATTGGGCCGCCAGAATCAGGAAGACCATCAGTAAGCCCATGAAGAAGGCGCCGGCAGCGCTACCGGAGGTCTGATCCAGCTGATAGGCTTCGCCAATCCAGGCCATCTGACTATCCGCTTCCACAGAGAGCGTGGCAGACACTTCCTCCAGTGCCGTCTTGGCCTGGCCGCTGCTGTAACCCGGCGCCGGATTCGCCATCACCCGCAAGGCCGGGTAGCCGTTGAATCGCGTCAGAAGGTCGGCGCCCCGGCTTCGTTCCAGTGACACCAGAGAGCTCAAGGGCACCATGTTGCCGCTGTCGCTGCGGACAAAAACGTGGCGGAGATCCTCCGGCTGGCGCCGGTACTCGCTTTCTGATTGCAGGTAAACCCGCCATAAACGGCCCAGGTACGAGAAGTCGTTGATGTAGCTGGCACCAATGGTGCTTTGTAAGGTGTCATAGATGCGGGAGGCGGGCACGCCCATCGCCTTGGATTTTTCCCGGTCTACCACGGAATGATATTGGGGCACACGGGCTTCAAACATCACGTTAACGGCGGCCAGTTCCGGACGGGAGGCTGTGGCCTCGCGCAACGCCCCCGCCACTTTGTCCAGCAGCGCTACGTCGGTATCGCCCCGCACTTGCAGATAGCCTTCCACACCGCCGGTCAGCGACAGGCCAGCAATCGGCGGCGGCGTAAACGAGCGCAGGTTGGCTTCCTGAACGCTGCCGCCCAGACCGCGCACCCGCTCGGCCACGGCAAAGGCGCTTTGTTCCTGGTCGTTGCGCTGGCTCCAGTCCGCCAGGCTTACAAAGCCCCCTAGCGCATGGCTTCGCATCACACCGTTGACCAGGTCGAAGCCAGCGAAGGAAATGTAGCTTTCAACTTCATCCATGGCCATGATCTCCTGAGCGAAAGCGTCCCGCACCGCCTCTGTGCGCGGCAGCGACGAGGCTGGTGGCAGTTGCCCCAGCACGCGCACTACCCCCTGATCTTCCGCTGGCAAAAGCCCGGCGGGTAAACGGTCGATCAGCAGCCATGCCGTGCCGAAGAAAAACAGCAGAAGGACGAGGCCAGTACTCGGGCGTTTCAGCAGCCCGCTCACCACAGCGGTGAAGCCGGCCGTTAACTTGTCGAAGCCGCGATTAAAAGCGCGGAAAAATTTACCGGGCTCAGTTTGTTGCCGGCGAAGCAGCAAGGCGCACATGGCAGGAGTAAGCGTCAGCGCCACCACACCGGAGATAACCACCGACACGGCAATAGTGACGGCAAACTGACGATACAGGCCGCCGCTCAATCCCCCCAAAAAGGCTACCGGCGAGAATACTGCCACCAGCACCAGAGTGGATGAAAGCACTGCACCGCTCACCTGCCCCACCGTTTCGATAGCGGCTTCGCGCGCCGACATGCGCTTCTCGGTCATCAGACGTTCCACGTTTTCCATGACGATAATGGCGTTGTCCACCACGATGCCAATGGCCAGTACAAGACCGAACAGGGTGAGCATGTTCAGGGAAAAGCCCAGGGCGAGCATGCCGGCGAACGTGCCGATCAGGGACACCGGAATGGCGGCCACCGGGATCAGGGTGGCGCGAAAATTCTGCAGGAACAGGTAAGTCACCAGAACCACCAGGGCAACCGCCACCAGCAGCGTGATTACCACCTCGCGAATGGACGTTCGCACAAATTCGGTGGTGTCGTAGGCAATGGTATATTCGAGACTGGCCGGAAAGTTTTGCCCGAGGACCTGCAACGCGTCCCGAACCCGGTCGGCGGTGTCCAGTGCATTGGCTCCGGACTCCAGATAGATCTGGAAGGGCACTGCGGGTGAGCCATTGAAGGTGCCGGAAAAACTGTAATCCTGGGAGCCCAGTTCCACCCGGGCGACATCCCCCAGGCGCAGGTTGGAGCCGTCCGCCAGGCCGCGTAACACAATCGATTCGAACTGCGCCGGGGTGGTGAGCTGACCTTCACTAGTGACAGTGAAGGTAAAGGGCTCTTCCTCACTATCGGGCGGGGAGCCCAGGCGGCCGGTGGCGTATTCGGCATTCTGCTCCCGCAAGGCGGCGGCCACGTCCTGGGTGGTGAGTTCGTACTTGGCGAGTCGGGCCGGGTCGAGCCAGATTCGCATGGCATAGTCCTGCAGGCCGAACAGGCTGGCATCGCCCACGCCTTCGATCCTCACCAGTTCGTCCAGCATGTTGAGCAACGCATAGTTGCTGATTTCCACCATGCCCATGCTGTCGTCGGGCGAAGTAAGCACACCTAGCAGGAGAATATCGGTGGAACGAGCCTGCACACCCAGGCCCATGTCGCGCACAACCTGGGGCAGGCGCGGGGCCGCTGCCTGAACCCGGTTGTTAACGTTGATGGTAGCCTGATCAGGATCGGTGCCGATGTCGAAGGTCACCGTGAGTTTCAGGGTACCCGTGTCGGTACTGGTGGAGTCCATGTAGATCATGTCCTCCACGCCGTTGATCTCCTGCTCCAGAGGAGAGGCCACCGAGTCCGCAACCACCGCGGCGCTGGCGCCCGGGTATGAAGCGGTGACCACCACCTGGGGCGGCACCACGTTCGGGTACTGCTCCAGTGGCAACTGGCGCAAGGCGGCTAAACCGGCCAGCACGATCATGACCGACATGACGGAAGCAAAAATGGGGCGGTCAATAAAAAATCGCAGCATTACAGGCCCGCCTGTGCATGGGTGCGGGATTGTTCCCCTTGCGCATGGACCCTGGGCGGAACCGTTTTGACCACACTCACCGACCTGCCCGGCCGCAGCGATACCTGACCGTTTACCACCAGCTGGTCCCCAGCGGCGAGCCCAGCGGTTACTACCTGCAAGCCTTCAACGACAGGCCCCAATTCCAGCGGCCGGGCCCGGGCCGTTTGCTCATCGGTGGCGTTACCGTTATCGACCGTAAATACCTGAGGCCCTGCCGGGCCCTCGGTGACAGCTTTCGGATCGATGAGTACAACATCCCTGAAAGTCCGCAGTGGCAGCTGCAAGCGAACAAATTGGCCCGGCAGCAACTCACCCTCAGGATTTGGAAATACCGCGCGCATCTCGACACTATCGGTGAGAGGGTCGATGCGGGCGTCGGTAAAATTCAACTGGCCCGCATGGGGGAAGGCTCGCTCACGATCCAGTAACAGGCGGGTTTCCACCGCCTCACCAGACCTGCCCGCAAAAGCGGCCCGATGCATGGCAGCATCACGGGCGGGAAGTGTGAAATGAACGTGAATGGGGTCGCGCGGTGTGATGGTGGTCAGCAGGGTACCGGCTTCCACCAGATTGCCTGCCGCGAGGACCTCAAGCCCAGCGACGCCTGCCACGGTGGCTTCTACCTGAGCGTAGCTCAACATTCGCTTTGCGTCATTCTCGGCGGCCTCAGCTTTCTGCAGCCGGGCCGATGTCGCCTGCAGGGTGGTCTCGGCCTTGTCCCTGTCATACTCACTGCTAACCCTGCGGGCAAACAGGTCCTGCTGGCGACGCCATTCTCGCTCCGCATTGCCATGATCCGCCCGAACCTCGGCCAACTCCGCCTCGGCCAATTCCAGTGCCAGCGAGTAAGACTCCGGATCAATCTGAAACAGGGCCTCGCCTTTCTGAACAAGCTGCCCCTCCTGGTACAAGCGCTTTTTTAGAACGCCCCCCACCTGCGCACGCAGTTCCACGGCGCCAGGACTTCGCACCCGGGCGGCGTACTCGCCGAACTGCACCGCGTTGCCGGCTTCCACGACGGCGACGGTCACCGCTGCACTAGGCGTTTTCGGTTGGGGTGTGCTCGACTCAGCGCTGCAGGCGCCAAGCAGCATTGCAGCTGCCAGAACAGCAAACCCTGACAACCAGCGAGAAAAGACCGATTGAGAAAACAGATGCACTAGCTTCATTAAAACCGCTCCGGGGACAGGCGAACCAAAAAGGGCCGCAAGTCAACCACGGGATCATTAAGGCAGTATTAAATGCATCTCGGCTAAAAGCGCCCGGCCAGCAGATCTCATCGAGCCACTTCAGTGAACTCTTGGTAACGCTAATTCCCAGTCCATGCCGCCGCGTGCATTTTCCTCTGCGTGCAGGCGACCATTGAATTGCTCGGCAATGGATTCCACGATAGTCAGCCCAAGCCCATGCCCTTGTTCAGGCAGTCGACTGTTTGGTTGGTCATTGCCGTGCTCGCTGGTTGACGGGCTGTGGCCTCCATCGCGAATGATAAGCTTGACCATATCTCGATGATTCGACACCTGGCAGGAAACCCTCAGCTCCACCGGCTGGTCATGGCTGGAAAATTTCAAAGCATTTTCAAGCAGGTTCCTTACCGCGATAACCACCAAGGGGTGTGGCGCGTTCACGAAAACGTCCTCGGTTTCCAGATTCTGTTTTACTCGTTCTCCCCCCGGCATATCCACGAGCGCTTCGCGTATGGCGATGCTTACCGCACAGGGCTCAAACTCGCGCCAGTCATCCCGGCTCTCCAGACGCGCCAGCATCAATAACTGCTCGGCGACATTCTGTAGCCGCAGAACACCCGTTTCCGCCCTGGCCAGGGCCAGTTGCTGCTGTTCCCCGTCAATGCGACGGGCTACTTGCAGGTGGGTTTTAATTCCGGTCAATGGCGTCCGGAACTCATGAGCCGTATTGCTGGCAAACCGCTGTTCGCGAATCACCGTTCGCTCGACACGCGCAAACAGAGAATTCAGTGTGCTGACAATGGGGTTGAGTTCGGCAGCAGCGTTACCGATTGAAAGGGCCTTGAGGTTGGAAGGTTCTCGTAACTGGAGTTCGCGATAAAGCTTTTGCAGAGGTTCCAGCCCCCTGCGCACCCCCCACCAGAGGACGACCAGGCTACCGAGCAATGCCAGGGAAAAGGGCACGACCATCACGAGGATGATGCCGTTTTCCAGTTGTCTGCGCTCTGTCCCCCGGTCAGCCGTCGTTATCAGCAGGCCATCCTGTTCCAGGGTATAAAGCCGCCACTCTTCCCCCGAAACGGTGCGAGTGGTAAAACCAGGCTCTGCATCTGACAAGGAGGCCCCGCGTGGACCGGCGGTCTGCATCAGGATTTCGCCAGTAGCTGATCGAATCTGACACGCGACGCCCTCACTTAAGGGTGACATCAGTAATGGCTCCCTGGATGCCTGAGAGAACGGCTCTGGCTGTTGGGCGATCAGGCCGGCGACCATGTTGGCTGAAGCGGCGAGGCGCTGATCCAGTGTTTCCGATACCTTGTTTCCCAGATGCAGGTACATCAACATTGCCACGGTCAGCCACAGTACGATCAGGGACAGGCTGAGCATAGCCAGGAGGCGGCTACGGAGACTCATGTTTTCGTGCCCGTGGCCTGTACCGGCGGTCCCAACCGGAAACCAACCCCACGTTCCGTGATAATCAGATTTTTACCGAATTTTTGTCGAAGATGATGGATATGAACGTTCAGGGCATTGCTTCCGACCTCGGTGTCCATACCGTAAAGTCCATCTTTCAGACGCTCTTCACTCAACACCACCCCCCGAGAATTGAGGAGCTTTTCCAGTAACGCCAATTCCCGCCGGGACAGGGATACCGGTTCGGCGGCAAGAAAGACCTCTCCCGTGGAAGGGCGCAGCGTCAGATCGCCATGACAGATCTCTGACACGACTCTGCCTGCCGCTCGGCGCACCAGTGCGTGCAAGCGCGCGGCGAGCTCGTCCAGTTCAAACGGTTTGAGGACATAGTCATCGGCTCCGGCTTCAAGCCCTTCGATCCGACGTTGCACCGCATCCCTGGCGGTGAGGATCAGTACCGGAGTGTGCACATCCGCAGCTCGCCATTGCATCAACACCTCAAGCCCGTCTATATCGGGCAGCCCGAGATCCAGAACAACCACGTCAGGATTGAACTGCTTCAGCGCATGCTGCGCCTCCCGAGCGGTTCGAACATGATCGACCACACAATGATGAAGTTCCAGCCCGGCCCTTAAACCGGATGCCACAAGTTCGTCATCCTCCACCATTAGAACGTGCACTTTGACTCCCTCAGTTGGATTGCTCCGCAGCACTTTATGGTGTCCGTGGGCATTGAGCAATACGTAGAGACTGAGGGTGCGTCACGTTGGCATACCAGATTGTCGCAGGGTGGACTGCCTCTGCATTTCGTGCCGGTCAGCTCTTAATGTTGACTTAATTCGGCTGGTTGACACTCCCGTTCCGAAGAAACAGACGGTTGCACAATTCATCCAGTCAGGGGACTCGTGAGTGGGAATCTTTAGAGCACTGCTTTTACTATTTGCCTTTTGGGGGGCTGTAGGCACCTCAATGGCAAACGCACAGTCGTTGGAAGGAGGGGGCAATGAGTTCCTGCCTGTCGAAGAGGCGTTTCAATACGATGTTCAGGAACACAGTGACGGCGGGATTCGACTATCCTGGCGCATTGCACCCGACTATTACCTTTACCGTAAGCGCATAGAGGTCCAAGGGCAAAACGGAGAACTAGAAGAGGTCATCTACCCGGCTGGTGTGACCATCTCTGACGAGTTTTTCGGGGAATCAGAAGTTTACTATGACAGCGCCGATTTAATCATCAGCCCCGGGAATGCTGAAGTACTCAAGTTGAGCTGGCAGGGCTGTGCGGAGGCCGGTCTGTGCTATCCCCCACAGAATGCGACTATTAACCTTACCGACAACGCCTCTACCTTGCCAGAAGGCCCCGCCTCGCCTGCTTCCGATGGATTGGCAGCCGATCAATCTCTTGCCGGTCAGCTGGCTGACAGTGGCTTGCTCTGGAATCTCCTTGTCTTTTTTGGTTTGGGCTTGCTGCTTGTGTTCACGCCTTGTGTGCTCCCAATGATCCCGATCCTGTCATCTGTAATCGTGGGCAGTGGGGCGCGCCGTACCCGGGCATTCTGGTTGTCGCTGTCATTTGTTCTGGCCATGGCCGTGACTTATTCAGCGTTGGGGGTAGTGGCCGCACTCGCGGGAGCCAATCTGCAGGGAATGCTCCAGCAACCACTGTTCATCGGGCCCCTGGCGGTCATCTTCGTCGTACTTGCACTGTCCATGTTTGGTCTTTATGAGTTGCAATTGCCGGCGCCAATCCGTGACAGGCTGGAACGTGCCAATAGCCGTCAAACTGGAGGTAGCCTTGCCGGAGCCGCCATTATGGGTTTCTTTTCAGCCCTGCTAGCGAGTCCATGCATGACCGCTCCCCTCGCCGGTGCGCTGCTCTTTATCGCTGACAGTGGTGATGCAGCTCTGGGTGGTATGGCGCTCCTGGCTTTGGGTTTGGGTATGGGTGCTCCCTTGCTGATATTGGCAACGTTGGGGTCCAGCGTGTTGCCGAGACCGGGCGTGTGGATGGCGGCCATCAGGGCGGTATTCGGAGTCATCTTGCTGGGCACTGCTATCTGGTTTCTTGACCGCATTCTCGATAACTCCCTGGTATTGGCACTGTGGGGCGCACTGGCTATAGGCACAGGCCTCAGCCTCTGGCGGGCTGGCGGCACCATCAAGATGAAGGGACTCCGCAATCTGCTGAGCAGCAGCGGAATGGTGGTCATTCTCTGGGGTGCACTGATGGTCATTGGCGCAGCTGCTGGTGGGCATCAGATGCTCTATCCCCTCGAAAAGCTGACGCGCAGCGAAGTAGTCATGACGGCCGGCATGGAAACCAGCGAACAGAGCTTCGAAGACTTCAAGTCCTGGCCTGACCTTCAGCGGAATCTGGCCGCGGCTGGCGAGCGTGGCCAATGGACTCTGGTGGATTTCTACGCCGACTGGTGCATCTCCTGCAAGGTGATTGAGGAGGAAGTATTTGGCGACCCGAGGGTCCAGCAAGCGTTCGGGGACATGACCTTGTTGAGGGCAGACGTCACAAAAAATGACGAGATCGATCAGGAGTTGATGCGGCGCTTGCAGGTATTAGGGCCGCCTACGGTAATGATTTTCGGGCCTGATGGGCAAGAGTACCGAGCCCAGCGAACTATTGGCGAAATTTCGGCAGAGGCGTTTCTGAAACGTCTCGATACAGCTCGCTCATCTTAATACGGAGCAATCATGCAAACTGTCAGTATTGGCCCCCTGGGCTTTTCATTTGCGCACGTTCTACTGGTGTTGTCCTTTGTCGTAGCGTTGCTTGTGGGTGCTCTATATGGCCGAAGGCACGGGGTATCGATAGGCGGGACCCTGGTGGATGCCCTTCTCGTATCGCTTGTCACGGCCAGGATTGGTTTCGTGGTTCTGTATTTCGAGCATTTCAAGGATGCCCCGCTGGATATCATCGATATTCGTGACGGTGGGTTCAGTGTCTATGCCGGTGTGTTCGGAGCTGTGGCCTTTGGCGCATGGCGTATGTTTCGCCGGATTTCGATCAGAAAGCCTCTGGGTATTGCGATGCTGTCTGGACTGATGACCTGGGGCGCACTCTCACTGACGGTAAATCTGATCGAAGTACAGGCGCGAGAAATACCGGATAGCGGTTTATCAACACTGGATGGTGAGTCGGTCACTCTCGTCGACCTAAAACCCGGCAAGCCCAAAGTGGTGAATATCTGGGCGAGTTGGTGCCCGCCCTGTATCCGGGAAATGCCAGTACTGGAAAGTGCTCAGGAGCGTTTTCCCGGCATCACCTTTGTTTTTGTCAATCAGGGTGAACAGATCGAAACCATCAATTCTTTTCTGGGGCAGCATGATCTCTCGATCAGGAATGTGCTAAGCGACGTCAGCGGCAGCCTTGCTGGTGCTACGGGCAGCCACGCCTTACCGACCACCCTGTTCTACGACGCGGAGGGCCGTCAGGTAGACGTCCATATGGGCGAGCTGTCCAATGCTAGCCTCGCACAAAAGCTGGAAGTCTTCGAACGTTAGCAGTCCAATTCATCAGGAGGTTTATCAATGACTCGAATACATAAACTGAGAACGAAACCAACACTGCTTGTTGTCACCTCTCTTGCAGCAATGCTTGCAGGACTTGGCGCCAGAGCTGAAAGTGCTCACCCGGATGCAGTTCAGGTGCTGGTGGAGCAAGGGGTAGATATTGTCGATCGATTTGACGCACCCGGAGGCATGACCGGTTACGTGGGGACAATGCAGGGAAGGCCGGTGTCTTTTTACCTGACCTCTGATAAAAAGCACGTGGTTATCGGGCCTATGCTGTCTGAAACGGGTAAGAATCTCACGGAAACCAATATCCGGAAGTCGATAACCGGACCGCAAAATGAAGAGGCCTGGTCGAAGCTGGAAAATAGTGACTGGGTCCGGGACGGCAAAGAAAGCGCCCCGGTGGTGATATATACCTTCACCGACCCGAACTGCCCCTATTGTCATCGCTTCCGCGAGGCTGCCAAGCCCTGGATCGAGGCAGGCCGAGTGCAGTTAAGACATGTCATGGTTGGCATACTGAAGCAGGACAGCTTGCCCAAAGCGGCGACCATTCTGGGGGCTGAAGACCCGGAATCCGCGCTGCACGAAAATCAGCGTAGTTACGAGAATGACGGCATCGCAGTCGACAGGGAGGTTGTTAGCGCAAACCATAAACGGGTGACCGCCAATAACAGCCTGATGAGTAATTTGGGGCTGAGCGCTACGCCCAGTACCTTTTATAAAGCCGATGACGGGACTATCGCGATGAAACAGGGCCTCCCTCGACCAGAAGAATTGGAAGACATGATGGGCAGCAGCCAACCTTGATATGAATTCAAAGATTTGGTCAAGATTTTTAGGTCAGCAATGAGCCCTTCAACGAATAATGCGCCGTCAATGGCACCGACTGATATTCGCAACCCAGATGCTAAGCAGCTTGTGGATGGGGCCGGCCATCTGAACAAAAAAAAGCTGACCTTGAGAAGGGACGAGTGGCCAACCAAGGCCACTCGTCAAAATCTACCCATTAGCCGACTTCGTGGAATCGAGGCCTCTTTTCAAATTTGATACAACTGAGGAATTGCCCAGTAAATCCTCACCTGCGGCGACAGGATAAAACTCCTCCACCACCTAGCCCGAAAAATTCATAAAAAAAGGCGAACCTTGCTCAACCCATTGA
>TARA_R110001583_G_scaffold34551_1_pt1 | contig 36824 bp, 44 predicted proteins | sample TARA_R110001583 | Tara Oceans TARA_R110001583 (sample SAMEA4398432) | marine metagenome | biome: Polar Biome; feature: [MES] marine water layer (ENVO:01000295) within the mesopelagic zone...; material: water (ENVO:00002006), including particulate matter (ENVO:01000060) such as...... | reverse complement strand
GGGCGGAGCCCGGCGGTTTTGCGCTGTTGGGCTTAAAACGGGCTGCTGGCTTCCAGCAGCATGACCGGCAGCTGTTCTTTCACGCGGGCGATCACCTGGTTGAAGGCGTCTTCTAGCAGGCGTTCGGGGCGCAGCAGGTCGAACCACATAAGGAGCTGGCCGTCGTTGATGCGATAGCGCAAGCGGGCTTCCAGTTTGTAGGCGTCGCCGCCGTGGAATACGGGGATGCCGAGCACGAAGATTTCGGGGATTTCGAGGGTGCCTTTGCCGGCGGTGCCCTTGATCTCTTCGTTGTAGGTGAACTGGGTTTCGCCGTTGTCGAGGCGCACCGCGCTTTCGAAGTCGACCTTTTTTTTCGCTTCAAGGGAGCGGCTGATAATCAGCAGATCGGAGCCGTTGGGTTCCGCGATATCGGGCAAGTTGTCTTCGATGAACTTGGCGAAATCGGCCTGCTTCATCGTCTTGCCATCGGCAGTCAGCCAGTTTTTCCAGCTGCGGGACAGCGGGCAGTTGTAGGTGGCGACGTGGTCGCACCAGTCGGCCTCAGCTGGGTTCGGGTGGTAATCTAGCACGCAGGTCAGGCGGGTGTTGTCCTGGTCGGCGAAGATGGTGGTGGCGTCGTCGTTCTTAAACCGCGCCACGTATTCAGTAAATGATTCCAGCGAGCGCAGGGGGATCTTTTGACGGATCCGGCGCGGCTGCAGGCCAAAGGCTTCCAGGTCGTGCAGCTTGTAGCCTTCCGGCACTACGGCAAAGGGGTTGTCGTCGACGGTCATGGGGGCGCCTAGTGCTGCGCCGGCGTTGAGGGCGGCGCTAACACCGTCGTAGATTGTTTCAGTTCTCATGCGTGGTTTACCTCGCGTAGGGGTTTGCTGGGTTCGGTGTCGCGGATGTCTTTCAGCTCCAGATCCTGCTGGTTGGGGTCCTGTGTTAGCAGGTTGCCTTCGGGCGTGCCGAACAGGATGGTACGGCCGCGATCTTGCTCAGGAATCGCCGCTTTCACCTGGTCTTCGATGGAGTAGGTGCCGTCGGTACCGCGCTCCGGTTTGATTTTGATGGTCAGCGTGACGCTGGCTTGTTTGCCGGTCAGGCGAGCCGCGGCGACGGCGTCGGCTAGGTTCTCGCTCAGCTCCTCTGCCGTGCGGCCGCGCCGCAGGCTGTTGAGGGTGTGAACGAACAGGTCGGGTCGTGCCATGGTGATTCCTCCTTCGTTTGGGTGGGTTAGGCGGCCAGCTGCTGTTGCAGCTCGGTCAGGTAGTCGTGCCAGCGGTTAAGGGTGGCGATGGTGTGTTCCCAGTCTGCCCGGGCGCGGACGGGGTTGTCCGGGTCGAGGGGCTCCAGGTAGCAGTGTTCATTCAATAACTTTTGGTTGAGTTGCTTGAGGCCAGCGTCGCTGTAGTTGCGGCAGACCGTAATTCTCACGCAGTCCACGTAACCGGCGTAGCCGACGCTGACATCAATCTGTTCGACGGCGGTGATCTCGATCGCTTTGCTCATCAGCTTGCCGATCAGCACCATGATGGTGGGGCGGTAGTCGTCGCGTAGGCTCATGGTTAAAACGCCTGCGGTTGGATGAAAAACTGTTTCAGGGTCTGCAACAGCGGGCGGCGCTTGGGGCGTACCAGTTGAACGTCGCCGTGGTTGTGATCCAGAAGCAGTCCTTCGCGGTGGGCGAACTCGATCACGTCTATGTAGCTGGTGTCCCACGGCAGTTCGGCGCTGATCTGCAGTTCGGCACCGCTCTTGTGGAGCAGCTCCAGCAGGCCGCTACGGCTGACATCGGCAGGCAGCGTCAGGGTGACCTGGCGGATAAAGCGATCCGGTGCGACATCGACCGGTGGTTCAGTGATGGCGGGTGTGGGTAGGGATGCGTTCATGCTGTGCTCCTTGGCGTGGGCCGGTTAGCGGTGTTGGTTTCTAAGCGCGAAGGCTTGAGCGACCAGGGTTTGTACCCAGTCGCGGTAATGGGGTGGCACCTGTTCCAGTGCGCTCCGGCGCTGTTCCCGGCTGGGTAGCGCGGCGATCTCGGCGGCGTAGTGGCGAGGCCGTTTCTCGGCTGCCAGCAGCGTTGGTGTGTTCATCGATCAGTTGTCTCAACAGGGTAAGTCCGCGACCGGATACCAGCGCGACGGCGTACTGATGGCGGATGTCGTAGGCACCGACGCGCTCGCGCACATCTACCTTGAAATCACCGCTCTGCACGTATTGGCGCCGCGGCAGGTTGTTGGCATCCAGTACGCCCTGGGTCCGCAGCAGCGCGCGTAGCTTGTTCGGCCCGAAGCGCAGCAGCTTAGCGGCGGCGCTTAGGGTGAAGTGGCGGCGGTCTGGGTGGGTCATGGGGTGGCTCCGCTAACATATTGGTCTAATGCAATGTTAGTTTGCTAGCATTTAAAGTCAAGTGTACTAGCAAAAAAAAGAGCGGCATTAAAAAAACCCGCCGGAGCGGGTTTTGACTGTCGTGCTTAAGAGTTTACTGCGGAGTGGTTAAGTTGAGTGCTATAGCGCTGTCTACGATCTCCGAATAGGCGTCGCGTTTGATTCTTGCTGAACTTCACCATTGCGGCTTACCTGCGTTTTTCTAACAAGGTCTGCGCCCCTATTTTCCACCTCAAAGGCTACAGAGTTAACTTCTTCGTCGCGCCCCTGAAAACAATCATGGAAGGCTTTGAGGATTTCGACGTTTTCGATTTTTTGCGGCGGAGGACTTGGGTTATTGCGCGGACTGGGTATTGTCGCGGGCATAACATATATACAGGGTGGCGGAAGTTTAAACGGCCCTACTTCTGTCATACGTTCAGAGTCTTCTTCGATTTTAGGACAGGGCCGCCCTAATGTTCCACAGACCATATCCCAGACAATGACCCCATCAACAAGCTGACCACGGTAAATAATTTCCGCGCTTAACCGCGTATGAATGCCAGACCAAGCATTATGTCGAGGGTCCGCTCCTGGGTTTGTACAGACACTCCAGAGCACAAATTCTTCAGCATGAGGCGGGCGCTCGAAGATATTGGTGTTATTTCCGTCAAGGCAGCCTTTAAGTTCTATAATCGCTGTCTTACCAGAATTGAGTTGTACCGAATAATCATGACGGTTTGCCTCGCCGGCAGACTCCCACTCGCAGATAAAACCGTTGTCTTGCATATGGTTTAAAACATGTTGTACAAACTCGCGTTTATGACGCATCGTGGCTGAGAACTGGCCTCGAATACGTTCAATGGAACCACGAAAAAGTCCACTATTATAAAATTCACTCTCGGATAACCCATGACTACCTAGCGTATGAGATTCAGTTTTTAATACCTCCGAAAATTCTTCGATTTTTTTTCGAAGTTCCTTATTTTGCTCGCAAGGGATAATGCTCATGCAGCGTCCTGTGATTTATTGTTTTGATGACGAAGTACAGGCTCAATAATATTTTCGGCAAGATGCCTCACTACAGGAACAACAACGCCATCACCCATTAAGTGATAGGCCTCGTTGTAATTATCTGGCAGTTGGTAATCCTCGGGCAGCCCCATTAAACGCGCTGTTTCCCTGCTTGAAATTAAGCGAGAACGCACCTTTTTTCCTTCAACTATCATAATAAGCTGACGACTGGAGCCTCCTGCCGGCGTTCTTAAACAGCCAGCCACATCATCGAAACGCACCTCTGCCCGCTGCACCTTACAGCCATTTTCATCTATTCTCGTGCGTTTATAGATCGCGCCAACCATTTTCTTTCCAGTGAGTTTGGCTTGCTTGACTTTATTCAGATTTACCTCGCTCATCATAGAAAGAAGCTTGCGAGTTTCTGCCGCAGAGTGCCAGGATACGCATTCTGGGTTTTCCTCGATAAGATCCACAAAACCGATCTTGCGTGCTGATGGGGCTTCAATATCCCACCACACCCAGCTTTTCTTTGTTTTAGCTTGCAGGTTTTCATAAGCGCCTTTAAGAGCGCGGGTATGCCATAAGGGTGAAGGGGCACTAGCCTTCACCTCTGCAGGAATATCCAGCCCTTGCTGAATTCCAATAACAAACAGGCGTGGACGCGATTGCGGCACAAACAAGGCCGCATCGATAACAACAGCGCCAAATTGATAGCCGGCACGCTCAAGCGTTGAGCATATAGCCTGAAAGTCTTTGCCTTTATGTGAGGTCAAAGTGCCGCATACGTTTTCAAGCACAACAACTTTCGGAGCGCGTCCCTCCTTGGCTAAATCAATCATCAAATCCCAAAAAGGCCAAAATGTCCCAGAACGCTCCCCTTTAAGGCCCGCCCCACCACCCGCCAAGGACAAATCCTGACACGGGAATGAGGCCCACGCTAGATCACTTTGACCCGGTAAATCCTTCGTTTTCACGGAGCGAACATCCGCTGTTTTAAGCGCACCAGCACCCCAGTTGTTGCGGTATGATTTGCCTTTTTTATGATCAAAATCATTAGAAAAGAGGCATTCCCAGTCCGGGCCAAGCCCGGCCCTTGCCATCCCGCCCCCGGCAAAGAATTCATAAAACAAGCCGGCTGCTGTCGTCATCGACTGCTCTCCCTAGATGAAACCGGTCGCAGCAGAGGTAGCTGCAACTCCTGATGTTTATTCTGCTCTAGCAGCTGCCCAATCGCATACCGCCCAAGCCTATTCATAGTTCAAGTTGCGCACAGACTTCATGTGATCTATGGACAAGCATGGAAGCTAAGAAACGAATACTGTTTAAATATACAGCACTGGGTTCTAAATATCCAAGTCCGCTGTGGGTTATTCCGGCCAGTACGATCCCGCGACGACCCCGCAAATATGTGTTTCCTCGGTTATTTCGAGTATTGGGTATTGTGGGTTGATCGGTTTTAAGAAGCGCTTCCCGGCGTCCTCGGCGTAAACCTTGAACGTCACCTCCTGGCTGCCGACCAGTTTGGCGATTACCCGCGCGCCATTGGTGACCGCGCGCTCGGGGTCGACAAAGATAATGGTGCCGGCCGGGTAGCTGCGCTGGCCGGGGTAGGGGCTGGTCATCGAATCGCCTTGTACCCGCAAGGCGTAGGCGCGGGGGCCGACGTTGCTGGGACAGGGTAGCCACTCCTCCGCGTCACCGGGCGCAAACTCGTCCACCGCTTCACAAAATGCGCCAGCGTTGACCCATGAGATCACGGGGATTAGCTGAGTTTGCGCCAGGTAGGGCGATGTGTTCTCGCTGATTTGCTGGGCAGGTTGGCTCGTGCTCCGGCGGTATCCGGATGACATTAGAACGTCAACGTGGCAGTTCAGCGCCCTAGATAAACTGAGTAGCGTGTCAGCCTGCACCGTCGTGTTGGGGTCTTTTTCGATTTGGGCGATTCTGCCACGGCTGATGTTTATCCTGCTAGCCAGGTCTGCCTGGGTCCATTTCAGGGCTTTGCGCCGTTCTTTGATAAGTTCGCCTAGTTTCATGTTAGCTATCTTACTAGCAAAAAATGCTAGTGGGGGTTGCGTCTTAATTGCTAGCGAACTAACATTATCAAACATAGGGATGCCTACGGAGCATGAGATGAAAAACACAATCCTGACCGAAGATGCCATCGAGTACTTCGGTGGTCGCCACCGCGGTGGCGTTGTCAAGCTGGCGGAGGCGCTCGGTATTACCCACGGGGCGGTCAGCCAGTGGGGCCAGTATGTTCCCGAGCTGCAGGCCTACAAGCTTAAGGAGCTTTGCGGCGATGGCTTGAAGATCAGCCGGCAAGATCAGCATAGCGGCCAGCAACAGAACTGAAACGGTGACAAGAGGACAACGCACCATGGGGTATTTGACGAGTCATGAAATTCGCCTGCCCAGTGGTGTGACTGCCGGAGAGACGGCACCGAACAATCGAAGGGGAGTAACAACATGGGATCGATCCCGGTATCTATGAGCCAGTCATCTGACCGGCATATCCATTCGCTGGATCTGGCCTGTTACCACGCGGTGCATGCGTATCCGGGTGGGGTTAAGGCGGTGGCGGCGGTGTTCGGCTGGAACCCGGCGACGCTGCAAAACAAGCTGAACCCGACCCAGGGTACGCATAAGCTATTGGCCGCCGAGGTGGAGCAGGTGCTGATGCTGACCAGGGACGCGCGCATTCTGGATGCGATTTGTGCGCCGGTTAACGCGTTGTGGCTGTGGGGCGATGAGTTTGCTGGAGTATCCGGTGATATGGGGATGCTGGATAACGTGACCCAGCTGATGACCCGCGTGGGCGAGCTCACCCGATCTATCCACGATTCCCTGGCCGATGGCCAGATCGATCACGATGAGATGCGCACCCTGCAGCACCTGATGTACCGGCTGATGCAGTCGGGGCAGGGTGTGTTGCAGCGGGCTGAGGAGTTTGCAGGATGAGCGGGGCTAATGAGACTTTCCGGAAGGATGAGCCGGTTGACCAAGAGAGCGAAGTTCTATTACGTCATCGTCGCGTTCTTGTGGTGTGACTGCCGGAGAGACGGCCTTGATTCGAAGGGGGATGGGATGACGGAAAGCGATGTTCTGGATCAGCTCCAGGGGTACGGCCTGCGGGTCGATAATTTGGAGTTCGGCCTTATGAAGCGGTGCAAGGTTAAGAAGGGCAAGGGCGAGCCGGGCTGGTACAGCATCCACCACGAGCATACCCGTGATGGGCGAGAACTGTTCTTTGGATCGTATGGCGACTGGCGTACCGGCGAGGGGGCGCAGAAAATTGAATTTGATGCCACCGCGCTGACCGATGAGGAGCGTCAGGCGTTTCGCGCCAAGATGGAGGCCGATCGCCAGGCGCAGCGTCAAGCGCGTCAGCAGCTGGCCGCCGAAACAGCGGCGCGGGCGGTTAAGATCTGGGGCAAGCTGCCCGATCAAGGAAGGTCTGAGTATATTCGGCGCAAGCGGGTGCGTGCTTTTGGGTTGCGGTTTAGTCGCGGTTCGATCGTGGTGCCGCTGCGCAACGCTCAGCAGGATCTGGTGGGGCTGCAGTTTATCGACGGCGAGGGCGGTAAGCGGTTTCTGACCGGCACGGCCAAAAAGGGTGCCTGGCACCTGGTGGGCGCGGCGACCAACCCGGAACGGAATACGCTGCTGTTGGCCGAGGGTTACGCCACGGCGGCCAGTTGTTATATGGCGACGGGGATTCCCTGCGCGGCCTGTTTCGACGCGGGCAATCTGATCCATGTGGCGAAGGCGCTGCGCACCCTTTACCCGGATCACCAACTGGTGATCTGCGGCGACGATGACCAAGACAACCCCAATAACCCGGGACGCACCCAGGCGATTGCAGCGGCGCGTGCCGTCGCCGGGCGCGTGGTGTTTCCCCAGTTGCGCGAGGTGGCGGCCTGATGGCGGGTCTGGATTGGAATGATCTGCATGAGGCGATGGGCCTGCCGGAGGTTGAGCGCCAGCTGCTGGCGGCGATCTTGGCTGCCGAACCCGACCCGGTGCTGGCGGATGAGGCGAGTAATGATGCTGCGGCGATCGATGACGCGCCGCCTATCGGGTCCGATATTCCACCAACGGAGAGTGCCGATACCCCTCGCTCACCCTCCGGGTCGGGCGGAGCCCAGGCGAGGGGTATGCGCGTTCCTGATCTATCGTCGATTATCCAGAATATGGCGCTGATCTACGGTACGGATACGGTGTTTGACTGCACCGAGCGCATCATCATGAAGGTCAGTAATCTGACTCAGTTGGTGGGGCGCGATGTGATGAAGCTGTGGCAGCAGTCGCCGCAGCGGCGGGTGATCCGTAAGGTGGTGTTCGATCCTCAAGGGCGTTACGACCCCGTTATCCACGAAAATCTCTATGACGGTATGCCTTACGCCGATGACGAGCCGCTGTCGATGGATGAGATTACCAAGGCGGTGGAGCCGATCCTGCGCCATATCTGGTGGATGACCGATCATGATAATGACGTGTGGACCTGGGTGCTGCGCTGGATTGCATATCCGGTTCAGAACCCGGGGGCGAAGATGCAGACCTCGGTGATCAATTACGGCATCGAGGGGACCGGTAAGTCGTTCCTGTGGGAGCAGGTGGTTAAGGCGCTATACGGCCGGTATGGCATCACGGTGGGGCAGGCGCAGTTGGAAAGCCAGTTCAATACCTGGAAGAGCCATAAGTTGTTTGTGGTGGCGGAAGAGGTGGTCAGCCGGGCGGAGAAGGCGCACTACAAGGGCCAGTTGAAGCATATGGTGACTGGCTCCACTCATATGATTAACGAGAAGAATTTGCCGGAACGGGAGGAAGATAATTTGATGAATTTTGTCTTCCTATCCAATAACACCCAGCCGCTGGATCTGGACTACGGTGATCGCCGTTATCTGGCGCTTTATATGGGCTCGCCTCAGTCGGCCGAGTATTACGAGCGGCTGGGTGAGTGGCTGGAACGTGGCGGGGTAGAGCTGTTTTACCGCTATCTGCTGCGTTTTGATCTGGGCGATTTTAATCAGCACTCGAAGCCGCCGATGACCGAAGCTAAGGATGGGCTGATCGGCCTGTCGATGCCGACGCCGCAGTACTTTTTCCGGGAATGGTCTCGGGGCGAACTCAGGGTGCCGTTTACCCCCTGCGTCAATGATGACCTGTTTCAGATCTATGTGCGCTGGTGTGAGCGCCAGGGCGAGTATCGAATGAGTCAGCGCAAATTTAGCGGTGAGCTGAAGCGGTTCATCCGCCAGGAGCGGGTCGATATCGAGCATCCGAATAGAGGAAGTGTGCGGCGCACTAAGCGCGTGTGGGTGCCGAATGATTGGCGGCCTGGGGTTGCTGAGCGGCGCGTTGCTGAAATTGGGGAGGCGTGCAGGTTGTTTTATCTGGAAGGGGATCGGTATGTAAAGGGGATTGAGGAATAGCTGTGTTCCGACACTTCCGACACTTCGTCCGACACTTCTCAGACACTTGCATCCCGCGTGGTTGCTGGGCTCGACACTTCCGACACTTTTTTGCTGTACCGCTCGTGTGCGCGTGCGTGCGCATGAGGGGGTTAAAAATAAGTGTCGGAAGTGTCGGAAGTGTCGGAAATAAGTAATTAACCAGTAAAAACAAATACATATTAACCGACACTTCGTCCGACACTTTGCGATTGGTTGAAAGATAAGTGTCGGTGCGTGGGTTTGGAATCACTTGAGAGGGTTTGCATAATGATTGAGGCGATCGACAAGCGGTTATGGGCGTGGTCTGAGTACCGTATGGGCGGCGGTATGCGGTTGGGAGGGACGGGTGACTGCGTTCTGGCGGCGGTGATTGCGGGCAAAGGGGAGGTGATTCGCTCGTCGGTGATGGAGGTGTATATCCCCGACGAGGTGCTGGATACGGCACAGGCGGTGGATAAGCTGCCTGACGACCTGCGCCGGGTAGTTGATGTGCATTATCTGCAGGCGAACTTGTCACCCGACCAGAAGGCGATACGGTGCCGGCTGAGCCGCAAGACGTTCTACCGCCGCCTGGATACAGCCCATCAGTACGTGCTGTATCTACTGACCCCGCCTAAGCGCAGGGTACAGCGGGTGACGCTTGGCCGTGAAAGGCCCCAGGCGGTCCGGGTCGGTCAACGGTGAGATAATATCCTTGACACCGTGACACTGAATAGGTATAAAACAGCTACAGTTGGCAAAGCTGACGAAACAGAAACCCGAGGGCATCCCCCTCGGGTTTTTGCGTTTCTGGTGCTTGCTTCTTTAATCACGGCGATACGATCCCTTTCAGGCCCACTTCGGTGGGTCTTTTCTTTTCTGGAGTCAGTAATGCAAATCAAAGAGGGTGCCAGCCTTCAGGGGTTGGATATCAGGATGCGGTCCGCACTGATTACCGCTGACCGGATCTGGCAGCAGCATGGCCAGGAGCTGGTAGTGACGGCAGGTCTGGACGGCACGCATTCGGCGGGCAGCCTGCATTATTACGGCCGGGCGATAGATCTCAGAACTCGGTACTTTGATAAGGCTGCAGCGGTGGCTGTAGCCGGTGAGCTCCGCGATGCGCTGGGCTCTGATTTCGATGTCGTGCTGCACTCGTCGCATGTGCACGTTGAGTACGACCCAGCGTGACGTGGGTTGCGTGATGGACGATAACAAAGAGGGAGATTGCCCGTTGGTTAATGATCGCGGTGAGTATATCGGGCTGGAGCGACGCGAACGGGAAGCGTTCCCCAGTCGTGCGCCGGGAGACTGGCACCTGACCCCTGTTTTTGCCTACACCGTGGTGGTGGCTGTGATTTCCATTACCGGATTCGTTTACGGCATGCGCGGTGATCTGGCGGTGCAGGCATCCCGTGTAGATCGCAACGCCGATGCGCTGCAGGCTGAAATGGTTGAGCGCAAGGCGGCTGTTGCGGCGGTTGGTGCGCAACTGTCGCGCTCGGAAGATTCCCAGCGTCGTGCGGTAGAGCGCCTAGCCGATAAGATGGATGGCGTGCGTGATCTGATCATCAAGGCGATGCAGCAGCGGGAGGTAGGGCAGTGAAATTCAGAGACATTCTCACCACTGCTGCCACCGTTACCGGGCTGATTAATCCCGCGCTTGGTGCTGCGATTGGTGCAGTCAATGGCTTGCTGCCGAAAGATAAGCAGCTGCCGATCACTGCTACTGGCAACGACGTGGCACAGATGGTTGAGCAACTCCCGCCCGAGCAGCGCGCTTCGCTGATGGAGCGTGAGATTGACCTGGCGATCGCGCGGGAAGATGGCTGGACGGAGCGCTATAAGGCGATGACGCAAGCCGATGGGCAGGAGACACGTGCTGCGATCGTGCGCATGATGGCCCGCGTGTTGGTGTTTGAGATCCTGGCGTTCACGGTACTGTTTTTTTGGCAGCCGGATGTGGTCAACAGCGAACAGGTATGGCTGATATTCGGCGTGCTAACGGGTACGCCTGCTACCGTGTTGCTGAATTATTTCGGTAACTTGCGTCGAGAACACGCACAGCGCCAGGCGTCAATCAGCGGTCAGCCGCTGCCGAAAGGGCTAGGGGCTGTGTTGGGGAAAGTCGTAGCGGGGAGCCGAGTATGATAGCGATTGATGCCGGCGCGCTAAGCGCGTCAACTCGAGCGTTTGCGGGTGATATGGATCGTATCAAAAAGCAGATACCGTTTGCGACGGCGCTGGCGTTGACCTGGACGGGCAAAAAGCTCAAGGAAAATGTGCAAAGCGTAATGCGCCAACGCCTTGATCGCCCTAAGGCGTTTACGCTGAACTCGGTCTTTCTTAAGCCCGCATCAAAGAAAAGCCTTGTGGCCAAGGTGTGGTTCAAAGACTGGATCCCAAAAGGAACAGCCGCAGATAAATACATGCGGCCTGCGGTCTTTGGGGGAGCCCGGCGTCATAAACGCTCAGAGACGGCGTTCATTGCTAGAGGAATAATGAAGCCCAACCAGTTTTTTGTCCCGGCAGCGGGCGCGAAAATCGACGCGTATGGCAACATGCGTAAGGGTCAGATCACCCAAATATTATCTGGGCTGGGTGCGTTCTCTGAGATGGGGTACATGGCGAATGCAACGCGCTCCCGGCGATCGAAGCGCAAACGAAACGCCAACAAATACTTTGTTGGGCACCCTGGTGATAGGCATGGCTCCGATGTATCGGGTGTGTGGGAACGCAAGCGGATAGGCACAGGTGCCACAGGTATCCGGCCTGTCCTTCTGTTTGTTGACAGCGCGCCCAAGTATCGAGTTCGTGTGCCGTTTTTTAAGATTGCTGAAAACACCAAAAATGCGCATATCAAAAAGAATTTTGAGGCGGCGTTGAAGCGAGCTATTGAGATGCCTCGCCGCTGACAGAGGTTGGCGCCATCGAAAAGTGTACAGCCGTCCGTAAGTCTTTGATATCTGACTTATGGTAATGAATTTTTATGCGCCGCGGGTCCTTTCTGGACCTCGATTCGTACGGGTAATTCGAGCCCCGTTTTGTGTGCAGAACTGGGGTGTCCTAGGCCTTCCTTCCTTTTTGGTTTGGCCTGCTGGAATGGGGTTCTGATGGACGTCAACAAGAAAGAGCTAGGTGCGGTGTTCGGCATATCTGAGCGCACGTTCACCGAATATCAGAAAGATGGCAGTTTCCCGATCAAAGAGCAGGGTGGGCGCGGGCGTTCCAACACCTACGACACCGCTGCTGTGCACCAATGGCTGATCGCTAAAGCGCAAGGCCGGGCGGCAGAGTCGACGAAAGAGCGGCTGGATCGATTGCGTGGTGACCGCGAGGAGCTCGCGATCGCCAAGGATGTTGGCGAACTGGTACCTGTGGGTCCGCTGGAACAGAAACTCAACGACGTGGTGATGGCGATCCGGTCCACCGTCCTGCATGGCAGCAGCACATTAAAGACCGAACTCGACACCCTGTATGGCATCACTATCGACATAGACGTACTCCATGACCATTCTCGCGACATCCTCAGCCACCTGGCACAGCTTGGTGGCCACGATAGACCAGGTGATCGCGAAGGCGCTGAGTAAATTTGAACCACCGCGGCAAATGTCCACCACCGAGTGGGCCAATGAATACCGCTGGATGGCGCCGGAGCAATCGGCCAAGCCCGGCAAATACAAGACCCGACTGACCCCCTGGGTGCCGGGAATGCTCGACGCCCTGGATGATCCCACCATTCGCAAAGTGGTGTGCCAGAAATCGGCGCAGGTGGCCTGGACCGACGGGGTGTGGAACAACTACCTGGGCAAACGGATCCACCTCGACCCCTGCGGCGTGGTGCTGTTGTTCCCGAAAGAGAAAACGATCCGCAAGTACCTGGATCAGAAATTCGTACCCACCGTGCGCGCCACTCCGGTGCTGCGCGAGCTGGTCGATGTGTCAACCAGCCGCAGCACCGGTAACCGGATGGACTACAAGCAGTTCCCCGGCGGATTTCTAGCCTGCGTCGCCTCCAACGCGCCGGACAACGTCAAATCGCTGTCGGCACCGGTGGTGGCGGTAGAAGAGCCCGACGACTGCTCGGATGACGTGCGCGGCCAGGGCGACTCGGTGCTGCTGCTCGAAGAGCGCGCCAAGAGCTACGAAAACCGCAAGATAATCTTCGGCGGCACACCCACGGTGGACGGCCACTCGCGGGTGCAGGATGCCTACAGGAAAAGTGATCGCCGCAAGTTCTGGGTGCCGTGCCATGAGTGCGGCAAAAGCCACGTACTGGACTGGGACAACGTCAACTGGAAGGATGACCCCAGCCGGTGCGACGAGGTGCTGGGCCCTGCGCTGCCCAAGACGGCCCGCTACGCCTGCGCCGAGTGCGGCTGCCTCTGGGACGATCGGCAAAAGAACCTAAACGTACGCCAGGGTGAATGGATCGCCGAACGCGAAACCGGCGAAGTGGCCGGGTTTTATATCAACGAGCTGTACAGCCCGTTCGATGGCTCCAAGTTCGCCAACCTGGTGACTAAATATCTGTCAGCCAAGCACGCGCTGGAACAGGGCGACGAATCGGCGATGATCGCCTTCGTCAACAACACCCTAGGCCTAGCCTACGCCTACAAGAGCGACGCGCCGGGGGCTGATCTGTTGCGTGATCGGGCGGAGGCCTACCCCGAGTTACAGGTAACGGCCCGCGGCCTGGTACTGACAATGGGTGTCGATGTGCAGCCCGACCGACTGGCGGTGGTGATCACCGCCTGGGGGCGGGGTGAGGAGAGCTGGACCCTGTACTGGGGCGAGATTTATGCCCGCACCGCTGTCACCGACGTGCACGATCCGGTGTGGGACGAGTTGGACCGTATCCTGTTTGGCAGCTACCGCCATGAGCGCGGTTTCAGCCTGCAGATTCGCGCTGCGGATATCGACGCCGGCGACGGCAACACCAGCGACGCGGTTTACAGTTACGTGCGTACCCGCCGCAATCGAGGCGTCAAGCTACGGGCGATCAAGGGCTCCAATAACATAGACGCCGAAATCGTCACTACGCCGAAGAAGATCGACCTTACCAGCACCAGTAAAGCATCCCGGTTTGGGCTGGAAATTTGGCTTGTAGGGGTCAACAAAGCCAAGGATTTGATTGTTGCGCGGATGAAACTGACCGGTACCGGCTCTGGCCGCATGCACTGGTACAGCGAAATTCGCAGCGACTATTACGACCAGATGACGGGCGAAGCCAAGATCCCGTCGCGAAAACAGCGCGGCAAGATGGTTTGGACCAAAAAATCAGGCGCGCGTGTCGAGGCCTGGGATTGCACGGTGTACGCCCTGCACGCTGCCCGCGCCGAACGGCTGCACGTTAAGCCGCCCACCTGGTGGGATGCGCTGGAGGCCGAGCTAATGCAGGGCGACCTGCTCTCTGGAGACCCCGCCGCAGTGATTGAAGCGATCGCCGATCAGCCCGCGCCTGAATTCGAGGCCGCCGCCAATACGGGGCCCAAAGACGCCGGTGTCGTTGTCAAAACAGGCACCTTTCAAAAACCGCTTTCGATGGCCGATCTTGGCCGCATGATGGGTAGCGATTAGATGGCAACACAAACACAACTTGACGAAGCGCGGGCCGCGTTGCACCAGCTGCTGCTGGGCCGCCGCGCCGTTAAAATCCAGAAAGACGGCCGCACCGTTGAATACACCCCCGCCAGCAAGCGCCAGCTGGAGGAATACATCGGCCAGCTAGAGGTAGAGCTGGGTGCAGCGGGTCGCCGTCGTGGCCCGGCGGGAGTATTCGCATGACCGCAGCCGTGCAAATCCTGGCCCCCAATGGCATACCCGCCCGGCAGCAATTGAATGCCTACCAGGGTGCCGGCATGGGATTTGGAGAGCAGCTGGTCAACTGGACCCCGCCGCTGCGCAGCCATGACGCCGCGCTGTTGCCGCAGATGGATCTCGGCAACGCCCGCTCCGAAGACGTCGTGCGCAACAATGCTTTCGCCTCTCACGGCGTGCAGATGCACATCGACAACATCGTCGGCCACCTGTTTCGGCTCAGCTATAAGCCGCGCTGGCAGCGCCTGGGTATCAGCGAAGAAGATGCCCGCGCCTTCGCCCGTGACGTTGAAGCCTTCTGGATGGAATACGCCGAAGACGGCGATGGTTGTTGGCTGGATGCCGAACGTAAACGTACCGCCACCATGATGGTGCGCGAAGCGATCGGCACCCACACCCGGCTTGGCGAAGTGATGGCCAGCGCGGAATGGATCGATCGGCGCGGAACCGACATGCGCACCGCCATCAAAATGGTCACCCCTAAACGTGTTAGCAACCCGACCGGCACCCGCAACAATGACAGCTTGCGGGCGGGGATCGAATTCGACCGTTACGGCGCGGCGGTTGCCTACCATGTGCGCCAGGGCGCCGGTTCGGCGCTGGGACTAAATAACGGTCTGGGTGACCGCTGGCGACGGGTGACCGCGCGTACCGCGCACGGGCGGCGCAAATTTATTCACCTGTTCGAACCAGTAGAAGACGGCCAAACGCGCGGCGCCAACCAGTTCCTAGCCGTGCTCGAGCAGATGCACATGCTGCCCAAGTTACAGCACACCAAATTGCAGAACGCCACCGTCAACGCCATGTACGCGGCGACCATCGAGAGCGAGCTGGGGTCAGAAGCAGCCATGCAGGTGATCGGCGGCGGCGATGAGAGCGTGGCCGGGCTGCAGAAATGGCTGATGGCCATGAACGAATACCACACCAGCGCCGGCATCCGTCTCAATGGGGTCAAGGTGCCGCACCTGATCCCGGGTGAGCGCCTCAACATGCACACCAGTGGCAATGTAGACAACGGCTTCGTGGACCTGGAAAGCAGTATCTTACGCTGGATGGCCACCGGCCTGAATCTGCCTATCGAGCCGTTCTCAAACGACTATCGCCAGAGCTCCTACAGCTCCTCCCGCGCCTCCATGATGGAGGGCTGGCGCTACTATATGGGCCGCCGCAAGATCATCGCCGCCCGTTTCGCCGGTCAGCTGTTCAGCCTGGTGCTGGAAGAGGCGCTGCAGCGGCGCATCCTGACCTTGCCGCGCGGCGCGTCGCGAAGCTTCTACGAGGCCAAAGCGGCCTGGTGCAACGCCGAGTGGATCGGCTCCGGCCGCCTGGCGATCGATGGTCTCAAAGAGGTCAAAGAGGCGGTGCTGCGGATCGAATCCGGCCTCAGCACCTACGAGAAAGAATTGGCACTGATGGGTGAGGATTACCAGGAAGTGTTCGCCCAGCAGGTGCGCGAGATGACCGAGCGGAAAGAGGCGGGCCTGCCGCCGCCCAGCTGGATGAAATTGATGTTCCCGGATGATTTGACCGTCAACGAGAAGCGCGGCCTGGACGGACAGGTCGAAATTCCCGGCGGCGATGCGATCTACAAAGAGTCCGGCAAGATTCCCGCGCTGGAATTTGAAGACGAAGACGAAAGCGCAGGCGGAGAGGGCTGATGGCGTTTGGAGAGCTAGCCATCGCCAAACAGGTCGCGCTGGCGGCACCGAAATACCGACGCCTCGTCGAACCCTTCGGCGATTACGGCACCCTGGCGCTCTATCCGGGCAAGAAAAAGCCGAAGGAGCATATCGTCAACTGCGCCGACGAGACGGTATTCGCCATCATGTCGCTGTTGCAATCGATGACCGCGGGCGATAAGAAGCGGCTGAAACAGTACGACTGGGCCGCCTCCCCAGAGACCTTTGATGCCGCCGTATCGATCAGCGCCACCGAAGGCCTCGAGCTGTTCTACCGTTATTTTTATCTGAAGAAATTTGCCGCCAAAGCGAAAGATCCTGAAGCGCCGCCGGCATTTGACTATCTAAAGCTCGGCCACGACATGCGCGCCATGCTCTACACGCTGCCGGTCGCCCGCGTCGGTCTCAAGGGCGTCAGCCTGACCAACGACGACCCGATCAGCCTGCTGGGTAACGGTGGTCCAGACACCTACATGATTCTGCTGCCGAAAACGCCGGAACATATCGCTGCGGTCGAAGGGCGGTTGGGCGGTCTGGGTGCGCGCTTCTTCTATGCAAAGAAAAGCATGAGCAACGATGACTTGTTCGAGTCGGTGGCCGCCAACAGCGGCGCGATGATCGTCAGCACCTTCGCCGCCTCGTCGATCATGATGGCGCAGATGGAAGTGCGCACCAATTACGCCAGCAGGCTGACGCCGCTGCAAACGCCCGAAGAGATGACCCAAACCGCCCGTTAATCGCTAAACGAGAGTCCCATGACCCACTACACACAGATCGCCAGCCGGGTGCTGAACACACCGCTGTTGCTGGAACCCGGCTATGCGCGGGTGTTTTTTTCGGCGCTGGCGTCGCGGCTGGGGATCCAGTCCCTAGCCGATGCCCAGGGGGAGATCCTGACCGGCGAAAAGATCCACATGTCCGCTGCAGCCTTTGGCGCGGCGCGGGATCGCGATCGCCCCTACCAACTGGTCGATGGTGCGGCGGTACTGCCGGTGAGCGGCACCCTGGTGCATAAACACGGTTACCTGCGACCCTACAGCGGCATGACCGGTTATGACGGCATCATCGCCCGCGCGGCCGATGCCTTCGGTGACCCCGAGGTCAAGGGCGTGCTGCTGGATATGGATACCCCTGGCGGCGAGGTGGCGGGTTGTTTCGATACCGCGCGTACCCTGCGGCAGATGGCAGACGCCGCAGCAAAGCCGCTCTGGTCGCTGTGCTACGACATGAATTGTTCAGCAGGCATGGCGCTGGCGGCGTCGGCGCACCGCCGCCTGATCACCCAGACCGGCGTCGCCGGATCTGTGGGTGTGATTATGGCCCACGCCAGTTACGAGAAATCCCTCCAGGAAGAGGGCGTCAACGTCACCCTAATTCACTCCGGCGCGCAAAAAGCCGACGGCAACCCCTATCAGGACCTGCCGGCAGCGGTGCTGGCCAAATTCCAGCAGAGCACCGACCAGTTGCGGCACGAGTTCGCCGCGCTGGTCGCCCAGTTCACCGGCCTGGATATTCAGGCGGTGCTGGCCACTGAGGCAGCGACTTATCGCGGCCAGGCGGCCATCGATATCGGTTTCGCGGATGCGCTGGTCAACGGCCACGACGCGATCGCCGAATTCACCCACTATCTGTCCACGCAGGGCAGAGTCATCTCCCAATCAGGAGTTTTTATGAAAGACCCCGTCACCCCTGTCGCGGCGGCAACGCCCGCCCCCGTCGCCCCCGCCGCCGCGGGGACGGAACAGCAACCCAATACCCCGGGCGATTCGGCGCAGGCCACGGCGGACACAGCCGCTGCCCGCGCCGACGAGCGCGCCCGTGTGGCGGCCATTATCGGCCACGCCAACGCCGATGGCTGCAAGCAGTTGGCCGAGCACCTGGCGTTTAACACCGCCGTCGGCGCGGAAGATGCCGCTGCCATGATGGCCGCAGCGCCGAAGGAGTCCACTACCGGGCTGGACACCAGCACCGCGCTGGATCGGCTGATGGCCACCGAACAGCAACCGGAAATTGGCGCGGATGCAGGGGCCGACACAGAAGCCGCAAACGATCAGGTCGCCCAGATGATGAGCGCCTACAAAACAGCCAAGGGGATTAGCTAATGTCTACCGAAATCTACGCGCTTGAGGACTGGATCACTGGATCCGACCCGATGCAAACCACCCGGGGTACCGTGGCCTCCGGCCAGAACCTGGCTAAATACGCCCCGTTGGGGCAGGTGACCGCCACCGGAAAATTCGTTATCTGGAATCCGGCGGGGGCTGATGGTTCGGAGAATGCGGTGCGCCTGGCACCCCATGCGGTCGATGCCAGCGCCGCCGATACCGATGCGCAGCTGATTAAATCCGGCACCTTTAACCCGGAGTTGGTGGCCTGGCCAGGCACCCCGACCGCCGCGCAGAAGGCGATCGCCTTTGTGGGCACCCCAATCAGCCTGCAGCTGCCGCACGGCTAACCCGATCACCGAAATACTGATCCGTTAATAACAAAAAGCCCCACCGCCTGAGTGCGGTGGGTTTTTTATTGGAGATACACGACCATGTCATTGAATGCACTGGATACCCGGACGCTGCTCGGCGTCAAAGAGCAGTTGCCGAAATTCACCCCGTTTTTCCTGCAGATGTTCTTTCCGCAGGTGATCGAATTCGATACGGAAGAGATCGCCTTCGACAAGATCAAGAAGGGCGTCAAACTGGCCCCCTTCGTCGCCCCGATGGTGTCCGGCAAGGCCAACCGCAAAAAAGGCGGTACTCTGACCTCGTTCGCCCCGGCCTACGTCAAGCCTACCGATGTTGTCCGTCCCGGCGACCTGCTCAAACGCATGGCCGGCGAGGCGATGGGCGGTGACCTGGGCGCAGTTGATCGGCGCTTCGCACATATCACCAACCATCTCGATGAGCAGGAGAAATCGATCACCTACCGCGAGGAATGGATGGCCGTGCAGGCGGTGACAACCGGCCAGATGGTGGTGTCCGGCGAAGACTACGAGACCCAGGTGGTGGACTACGGTCGCTCTGCGGCCAATAACATCTCGCTGGCAGGTGCCGCTAAATGGGACACCGTCGACCCGGCCACCTACGACCCCACCGATGATATCGAAGACTGGGCGGAAAAGGCGTCCGGTACCGTGGGCGCGCTGATCTTCGATAAGTTTGGCTGGCGCAAGTTCGCCGCCATGAAGGCGGTGAAAGACAAACTTGAAACCACCCAGCGCGGCGGCACCTCCAGCCTGCAACTGGGGCCGCAACTGCAGCGCGAGGTGATGTTCAAGGGCTATTTCGGCGAATACGAAGTGTGGGTCTACGTCGGCAAATACACCGACGACGCCGGCACCGACCAGTACTACATGCCCGTCAACACCCTGGTGCTGGCCCCGACCTCCACCGACGACGTGGTGGCCTACGGCGCGATTCAGGATGCCCGGGCGAACGCCAACGGCCTGGCCAAGGCGCGCCGTTATCCGTCCAACTGGTTTACCGACAACCCCAGCGTCGAGTGGGTGCAAACCCAGTCTGCGCCGCTGCCGGTGATGCTGGACGCGGATGCGTTCACCGTGATCACGCTGTTCTGATCGGCGCTGATCGATACGGGGCGCGCTGTGCCCCATTCTCAATCCCAGTTCTCAATCCCAGCTCTTAATCCCAGTTATAGCGAGAAATCAACATGGCTAACACCAAGGTCATCGTCGAAAAGACGATCCAGTACAAAGACGCCGCTGGCGCCACCCACACCGCGAAGCCCAGCGCCGAGCCCCAGTCCGTTCCTGCCGATATCGCCAAAGAGGCGCTCGATCGTGGTTGGGCGCGCAAGCCGTCGCGCCCGAAAGCGGATCCGGAAGGCGATGCCGACGCCGACGGATCCTCCGGCCCTGCCGAGTAAGCGGCCATGGCCGATGAGTTCGACGCGCTGATGCGGGAGGCGGATGCCGCAATTTTTGAGGTGATGGGGCAGGACGCAACCTACACCCCGCTGGGTGGCTCGCCGCTCAGCTGGCGCGCAGAGATTCGTCAGGATCAGGCGCTGCTTGACGGGGATGGGCTGGTGACTGGGCGAGCGACAACGGTTAGCGGCCCGGTGATCGCCGGTCAGCACTACGGCAGCGGTGATCAAATAACCCTGGGAGGCCAGAGCTACAGCGTGCATGCACCGCTAGAGAATGACGGTTTCGTCGTCACCCTGGTGGTCACGCCCACGTAACAGGAGGAAAACCCATGACAGTTAAAAAATCAGCGGCGTCGCAGGCGCTGTATGCCTGCTGCGATATCAGTGTGAGCGTCAAAGGGAAGGGTGGCCGCACCGTCGCCACCGCTGTTCGTGCGGGCGAGCTGCTACCAGCGCTGGGCGATGCGCAGCGCGACTGGTTGTTACGTCGCCACCACGCTGAGGCGCGTTAAATGAGCGCGGCGACCCAACGGCGCAAGCAGATTCGTGACGAGGTGCAGGGCCGGTTGAGCGCGGCGTTGTCCGGCTTTGCCCCGGTTGAGGTGTTCAGTCAGCAGCGGTTCGCCCTGCGTGACGGCACGCGCAACTGTGCCTCGGTGTTTTTCACCGAAGGCGAGGTGGAAACAGACCTCAGCGAGCGCACGGACCGTGGTCAACTGGCTATCAGGGTAGCCACCCGCGTCTCGTTGGCGGTTGATGATCAGTTGGACGCCATGGTCGACGCCGTCGAACAGGCGCTGGATGCCGAGCCGCTGCTGGGTGGCCTGGTTTCGTCGCTGCTACAGAGTGACTGGGCCTACGGTGTCGATGAGCAAACGGGTTTTGCCTGGCAGGCTCTGGCCTACCGGATTCGTTTTGAAACAGACCGATAAATCAAGAGGATAGATCCATGAGTGATGGATTGGGCGCCACATTGTGGCGCGAAAATGATGTGCCTGTGTTCGAGCAGGTGGCTGGGGTGCGCAGTTTTGGCGATCTGGATTTCAGTGCCGATACCTACGACGACAGTACCGTCGATCAAACCGACCGCTGGAAGCGAAAAAGCAAAGGGATGATCGATGCGGGTGAAACCGAGGTCGTGCTGGTCTGGAAGGACGCCACGTCGGACCCTGTTTACGACACCCTAATCGGTGATCTGGAAGCGGATACGGTTCGCAACTACCAGGTTCAGCTACCGACCACGGGCAAGACCGCGTTCACCCTGCCGGCGCTGGTGACCGGCATCGGTGCCGCCTTCCCGGTGGGTGACAAAATGGCGCGCAAGATCAAGCTGACACTGAGCGGCAAGCCGACGCAGGGGGTCTGGGTCTGATGGGAGTAATCTTTGAACGGCCGCCATTAGCCCGCGCAGAGGTCGTGGTAGAGGGGCAGACCTTGACCCTCTATCAATTCACCGCGGATGTTTACTATGACCACCTAATGACCGTCGATGCGGTGATGCTGGTGCGGCGTAAGGAGGCCGGCGAGATCGATCAGTCGCCCAACCCGGACGACGATTACGGCACCGAGGCCGGTGCCCGCGAGTTTCTGACCGGGGTGCGCAACCGCAAGGATTACGATCTGACCCTGGTGGCGTGCGCCTTGGCGCCGGGCTACCCGGAGATGACGGTGGATGCGCTGCGCGCCGAGTTGCGCGCCTCGCTTAGTGTCAATCTATTGCGTGAGCTGGCGTCGCGCGCCGAGGAGTTGAACGGTTTGCGTTTCCCAAAGGCCAGCGCCCAGGTCGACGATTCGTCCGCCGGCTGATGTTGCATCTGGGCCAGCCGTCGATTCGTCGGGCGCTGGGCGAAATGCTGGCCGGTGACCTGCTGGACTGGTTCGAGCACTACCTGGACGAGCCCTGGGGCTGGGAGGTAGATAATTACCGTTCTGGATCCATCTGCGCTGCGGTTTACAACGCCACCGGGCGATTGAAAAAAGCGGTGGGCGCGGGCGATTTTTACCCGCTGCAGGAACCGCCCGCCGCGCAGTCGGTAGAGGAGATGGAGGCGCTGCTTATGCGCCTGTGCTGAAATCCGCTAGAATGCATGCAGCGTTTAACGACATTTCAGGAGGGTGTTATGAGTATGTTGACGGCAGGGAGCCTGTTGTTGCTGTTGTTTGCAGTGTTGCCGATCTATATCGCCTATGTGCGCCGGCATCGGAATCGCCTGGCGATCCTGGTGACGGCCGTTATTAGCATGGTGCTGTCGTGGCTGTTTTTGCCGCTGGCGCTGCTGTGGTTGGTGGCGCTGGTCTGGTCGTGCACAAGCAATGTCGACCGCGCCGCGCCGCCGGCTTAACTGTTTACGTATCGCAAAAACCCGCCGTCTGGCGGGTTTTTTTATGGAGCTGAGATATGACTGCACATTCAACGGTGGCGAAATTGGCCGTGGAATTGGTCGGGCGTGATGCCGATCTGCGGCGCACGCTGGATCGATCCAAGCGCCAGGGCGAGTCCTGGGGGACGAGCCTGGCCGCCGCCGGCCGCATGGCGGGGGTAGGTCTCACCGCAGTTACCGGTGCTGCGGTCGCTGCGGTCACCGCTGTCAATGCGCTGGTGATGGAGAATGCGGCGCTGGGTCGGGAACTGCAAGGGGTGGCGGCGGTGGGCAACACCTCGGTGATGGAGTTCCAGGTATTGGCGTACGCTGCGCGTAGTTACAACTTGGAGCAAAGCAAGACCGGCGACATTCTCAAAGATCTCCAGGACAAAATGGGCGATTTTTCGGCGACCGGCGGCGGCGAGATGGCGGACTTCTTTGAGAACGTCGGCAACGCCGCAGGCGTGACCGTCGATCAGCTACGGGCACTTTCTGGTCCCGATGCGCTGATCGCCATCAAGCGGGCGCTGGATGATGCCAACGTGCCGATGAGCGAGCAGGTGTTCTACCTGGAATCGATCGCCGACGAGGCCAGCAAGCTGCTGCCCTTGCTGGCGGCCAATGGGGCTGGATATCAAGACCTGCGCGACCAGTTTGTGCAGACCAACAGCGCGTTGACCGAGTCCGAGATCGGCCGTTTTGATGAATACGCCCGCGACGTAGACATGATGAACGCCAGCTTTGCTGCGCTAGTGCGGCAGTCGGTGATCCCCTTTGTAGACGAGCTACAGGAGGGGGCGCGTTGGTTCGGTGAGTTGTTTGGGCGTGCGCGGCGCAACAAAGCCGCCGAGCAGATCAATGAACTGCACACGGAGATGGTCGGGCTGAGGGAGGAGATCGCGCGGACAGAGCAAAGCAGCAAAAAATATGGCGCCCAGGGTGAGGGCATACTGGATCGGTTGGGCAATGCCTTGCTGGGCAATACCAACAAGGATAGCTATCTGGTTGAAAAGAAAGCGCGGCTGGAGACCGTTAAGCGTGATCTGGCCGCCGCCCAGCAGCTCTATGCGGAATTGAGCGGCATGCCGGTGACGCCACCAGGTGGCCGTCCCTCGCCTGCGCCTGGCGGAGCACCAGCGGATGGGGATTTGAAGCGCCAGCAGCAGGAGGGTACGCAGAAGCTGGCGCAACTGCAGCAGCAGTTTGCGACCGAAACCGAGCTGGTGCGCATGCAACACGAACAGCGGCTGGCCAGCGTCGCCGCCCTGCAGTTGTCTCAACAAGACCTGGAGCGCGCCGGTTTCACCTCTCTGGAGGATTTGCGCGACAGCCTGAGTGCGCAGTCGCGGCAGAAAATGCAGACCGCCCTGGAGGCGATAGCTGCCAGTGAGCAGCAGCAACAAGAGCAGGCGGCGGCGCGCGCCCAGCAACGGGCGCAGCAGCAGGCGGGCGGCGAGGATGCGCGCGTGCTCGTGGACCTGGAGCGTATTCGGCAGCAGTTAATGACGCGCGAGAACGCTGAGGCTGAGGCCTATGACCGCCGCCAACAGGTGCTGGCCGATGCATTGCAACGCAGCCTATTGGAGGAGCAGCAGTATCAGCAGTTGTCGGCCAAAAACTGGCAGAGCTACCAGCAGCAGTTGATGGCAATGGAGGTTGCGCGAAAAACCGAGATGCTGCAAAACGGCGCGCAACTGTTCGACGGCCTGGCGGGTATGGCTGAATCACTGGGAGGGCGGCAGTCGAAGACGTTTCGCGCCCTGTTCGCGGTGAGTAAGGCGTTCGCCATCGCCGAATCCATCGTCAAAATCCAGCAGGGCATAGCCAACGCTGCAGCGTTGCCGTTCCCGGCTAATTTGGGGGCGATGGCCACGGTGGCGTCGGCGACTGCAGGGATTCTAACCACTATCAAAGGGACCAAGCTCGGCAACGTCGCCGGTATGGCCCATGCCGGCATTGATGCCATCCCCCGCGAAGGCACCTGGCTGCTCGACCGGGGAGAGCGGGTGGTTTCCGCCCCCCAGGCGCAGCGCCTCGACCGGTTTCTTGAGGGTTCAGGTGGTGGTGCGCCGGTGATCAATATCCATAACTACTCCGGTGCCCAGGTCGAGACCCGCGACAACGGCCAATCGATCGATGTGGTGATCGGCCGCGTCTCTGACGATATTCAGCGCGGCACCGGCTTGGCCCGGACGTTCGAATCGGTGTACGGCCTACGCCGTCAGGGGGTTGTTTAATGGCGACCTGGCCTGCGCTGCCCGCGCCGCTGCTGACCGGTAACGGCGGCACCAACAAACCCAACCTGCGCCGCACCGAGATGGAAAGCGGCCCGGCCAGGGTGGCGCGTGTCGCGGCGGCGCATCTGACCGACTTGAATGTCAGCTGGCTGTTCAGCCCGGCACAGATGACGACATTTATGACGTTTTTCGAGGATGACCTCTTCTCCGGCGCGGATTGGTTCGATATCGCGCTGGATTCCGGCGGTGGGGCGCGCCTGCATCGCTGCCGCTTTCGAGAGGGCTACCGTTTTGCGCGCCAGGGGCTGAACTACAGCCTCACCGCCGTATTGGAGACCGAAGCCGTATGGTAACCACCTCTGCACAGCGCGAGGCCTACGCCCGCGCCCACAGCGCCAGCGTTCATGTCTGGGCGATCGAGATGCGCCACGGCAGTTGGGCGTCGCCGCTGCGTTTTGTCAGCTATCCGGTCGATCTGACGCTCAGCATCGAAGCGGGCGCGCCCGTGGATGGCGGCACCAGCCAGCCATTCAGCGCCCTGGGATTTCGGCTGCAGGAACCCAGTGTTTCCGCCGACGCCGACGCCACGCTGGCGCTGGGGGTCGACGGCGTTAGCGGCATTGTGCAGCCCTATCTGGCCGCCGCCAACCAGACCGCAACGCCCATTGAGGTGAGCTTGCGCGCCTATGCGCTGGATGACCGCACCCAGGCTGAACAGGTGGCGCTGGGTGTGATTCATCAACAGGTGCGCCATATCGCTATCAACAAAACCACCGTTAGCCTGACCCTGGGCAGCCCCAACGCTGCTAATCGTAAATTTCCGTTTATCGACTACAGCCCCGAATCCAACCCCGGTCTGGTGTGACGCCATGGATATCCGTGTCTATCTGGGCCGCGATTGGCAGCGCCTCGGGTTTAACTGCTGGGCGCTGGTGCGCGAGATCTACGCCGCCGAACGGGGGCAGGATCTGCCGTTGGTGCCGGTCGACCCCGACCAGTACCGGGATCTGCTGCACGCCTTCGCCAAACACCCCGCGCACGGCCTGTTTGAGCCCTGCGCCGCCGAGTATCTGGCGGTGGCGGCGCTGTCCCGGCACGGCGTCGGCGTCGACCATGTCGGCGTCTGGCTGCCCGATGACGGCGGCGTCATTTTGCACAACGATCGTCATACCGGAGTGATCGCCCAGCCACCGGCGCAGATGCAGCGCGAGGGCTGGCAGGTTTTGGGTTATTACCGACTAAGAGACATGTCTTGATGAAAATTGCTCATCTCTCCAACGCGCTGGATCTGGCCAGCACGCAGCTGTTGCCAGCGGAACCTGGTCAGCGCCTTGACGACTGGTTGGACGCCAACGGACTGCGAGCGCTGCTGGAGCGCACCCCGCATGTAGTGGTGCTGAACGGCCAGGAACTACCCGAGGCGAACTGGGGGCATGTTCTGCGCGACAGCGATATCGTCGCGCTGGTGCAGCTGCCCGAGGGGCCTGCCGCCGCCGTTGCCACCGCGTGGCTGGTGGCGAACTGGGTGGCGATTGCGGTTACCATCGCTGTCTCGGTGGCGGTCACCGCGCTGATGACCCCCGGTATGCCCGATATGGACTCGGGGCTGGATGCGCCGAGTGGATCGCCGACCTACAACATCAACAGCCGCGGCAATCGCGCCCGTCTGGGTGAGCCGATTCCGGTGCTCTACGGCACCACGCGGCTGTTCCCGGATCTATCCAGTCGACCCTATACCGAATATGTGGGCAACGAGCAGTACCTCCACCAGCTGTTCGAGGTGACTCAGGGCGAGGCGGATATCGCGGTGGCGTCGATGCGGTTTGAGGATACCCCGCTGATCGATTTTGGTGATTACGAGGTCGAAGTGGTTCCCCCCGGCGCGCCGGTGACGCTCTACCCAACCCAGGTGGCCAGCAGCGCAGAGGTTAGCAATCAGCAGATCGAGGACGCGACGCTGGGGCCGTATACCGCCAACGCGGCGACCACCACTGTTACCCGGATCGGGGTAGATATTGTCGCCCCCGGTGGCCTGTTTCGGCAGACAGACGACGGCGATGTACGCGCCCGCAGCGTCGGGGTACGGGTCGAGGCGCTGCAGGTGGACGATGCCGACATCGCCATCGGCAGCTGGTTTGAACTGGGAGTGGTTGCCCTCTCTGGCGACAACCCCACCGCCATTCGCCGCTCGGTCAGTTATCCGGTGACTAGCGGCCGTTACCAGGTGCGGGTCACCCGCACAACGGCGGCCTCCACCTCGCTGCGCGTATCCGATGCGCTGCAGTGGGGCGCGCTGCGCGGTTATCTGGATGACCCCACTGGGATCACCGCCACCACCCGGGTGGCACTCAAGATCCGGGCGTCCAATAAGGTGCCGAACGGTGTCGTCAATAAATTCAGCCTGATCGCCGCGCGGCGGCTGCCGGTCTGGTCGGCGGCGACGGGTTGGAGCGCCCCCGTGGCCACCGCATCACCGGCATGGGCGTTCGCCGATGCGGTGCGCGCCAGCTATGGCGGTGATCGCCCCGATACGGTTATCGATCCGCCCGGGCTAGAGGCGCTGGCCGCCGAACTGGCGACCGAAGGGGTCGAGTTTAACGGCGTGTTTGACCAGAACAGCACCCTCTGGGCAGCGATGACCAGTATTGGCCAGGCGGCACGGGCGGTGCCGATCGCCCAGGCAGGGGTGTACCGGCTGGAGCGCGACAGCCAGAAAACCGTGCCGACGCAGCTGTTCACCCAGCGCAATATCGTCAAAGACTCATTCAGTCTGGAGCATGTGGGTGTGCTGGAGGAGACCAGCGACGGCGTCGTCTGCGAATATTTCGACGCCGCCCAGGATTACCGCCCGCAAAGCGTCGATTGCGTGCTGGCCGGCAGTTCGGGGATCAATCTCAAACGGGTCAAACTGCTTGGGGTGACCGACCGCGACCAGGCCTTCAATCTGGGTCTTTATCTGGCCGCCAGTAACCGTTACCGCCGCCAGTTGGTGACCTGGGAGACCGGTACCGAGGGGCGTATTCCCGGCTACGGTGACCTGATCACCCTGTCCCATTACCTGCTGGGTGCCGAAGGCAAGGCACAGATAAACGGCGATATCATCGCCTTTGATGGCGTCGACCTGGTGACGCTGAGCGAGCCGGTCGACAGCCTGGTCGACCCCTACCTGCTGCTGCGCACCCCTGAGGGACGGCCGACGCAGGTGTATCAGTGCGTCCTGGTGACCGCCACGCAGCTGCGCGTGCAGGGGGTGTTCGCCGATGCCGGGCTGCTCGACACCGCCGACGGTTATGAGCGGATCCAGTTCGCCGCCGGTGACACCAGCACGTTTAGCGCCGATGTCAAAATCATCCGCGCCGAAAGCGTCGCCACCGACCGCATCCGGCTGACCGGCTACATCGACCGGGCGGAGGTCTACACCGCTGCCAATGGCCTGCAACCGCCCCCGCCGCCAACGCCTGGCCAGATGCCCAGCATCGCCCCCACTGTCAGCGATCTGATAGGTCTGGTCGCCGGCACGCTGGCGGCACCAGTGGTGGTGTTGTCATGGGCGGGTGCGCAGGCCGACGCCTACGAGGTCGAGTACTCCACCGACGCCGGGGCCAGCTGGCTGCCCACCGGGCGTGTAATGAGTGAACGGTTCGAACACCGCCCGGAACCCGGCATAGTTCACTACCGCGTGGCCGGGTTAAACCTCTACCGGGGCAGCTGGCAATCGCTGGTGATCGACACCGATATCGGCCTGACGTTGCCGCCGCCTGCGGTCACCGCGCTGGCCCTGGATGCGCCCTTCGACGGCCCGGAACTGGCGATCAGCTGGATCAACGCCAGCCGCGAAGCGCTGGTTGAATGTGTCGTTGCGGGAGTCGTTAAACTGTCGTCGCGCAGCGCCGATCCGCAGTACCGCCTGTCCGCCGCCGTCGCCCGCGATCACGGCATCGGCCGCACTTTCGATGTGCGGGTGACCGCGATCAACAGCCTGGGGATGCTCAGCGATACGCCGGTGACCCTCAGCGTCAGCAACCCGGCCCCGCTGGCCCCGGTGAATGTACAAGCCATCCCGCGGATCGACGGTATTACCATCACCTGTGACGCCTCTGCCGGTGCCGATCTGAAGGACCTGCGGCTGTGGGGCAACCCCAGCGCTGGTTTTGTGCCCGGCAGCGCCAACTTGCTTGCGGTGACCGCGGGTGTTACGGGCGTGATCGGTTACCAGACCGCCGCCGCTGGCTATTACCGTATCGGCTACACCGACGCCTGGGGAGATGACCCTGGGGGACTTTTCCTGAGCAGCGAACTGGCCGTCAGTCCCGCCCAGGTGAGCGAAAGCAAGCTGGCCGCCGAACTGGCGGGGCGGTTGAATGGCATTGAAGCGAATGCGGCGGGGCTGGTGCAGGAGGCGCTTGATCGGGCGACTGCGGTTGCGGGCGAGGCATCGGTCCGTGCTGCCGGGCAGGCGTCGATCGACGGACAGGTCGCTGCGCTGAACACGATCATCACCGCCACCCAGCAAGGGATCGATGAGGCTACCATCGCTGCACTGTTGCAGCTGGAAGAGGTCGCCGCCGAGAACAGCCAAAACCGGGCCGACTTTCTATCATTTCAAGATGCTATCCTGACCATCGACCCCGAAACGGGCGGCATTAACCTTGCTGCGTTGGCTGCATACCAGAACGCCAATGATGCGCGGGTAGCGATAGTCGAGCAGGACATGAGCGCCACCCAGGCGACGCTGCAGCAGAAAGCCTCGGTGGTTGAGACCAATGCGCTGGGCTCGCGGCTCGCCACCGCCGAAATAGGGCTAGAAGGTGCCAATTCCGCCATTGCGCTCAAAGCCGCTAAGACGGATCTGGACGCCTCTAACCAGCGCATCACCGATGCCGAGGTGGCGATTGGCGGGGCTAACGCGGCCATCGCGCTCCGGGCGACAAACACCGACCTGACCGACACTACCGCCCGCGTGCGGACCGCCGAGGAGGTGATCAACGCCCTTGATGGGCGGATGGTCCAGCGCGTATCGGATATTGAATTTGCCGGCGAGGCGATGCTGTCCGGACTGCTGCAGCAAGAACTAACCCTGTCACGGATGGCGACCGCCGAGCAGACCCTGACCGCGACCCAGGACGAGCAAGCGGCAGAAGCCACGGCAAGGCTGGCGCTGGAAACGCAGTTCAATACCGACATTGCCACCACCCAGGCGCTGGTGATCGAGGAAAGCAACGCGCGCAGCACGGCGGACCAGTCGCTGGCCAATGATATTTCGCTGCTGTCCGCGACCGTCACGAACGACCTGGCGGTTACCAATGCCAGCATCGCCGCCGAAGCGACCGCCCGCGCCGACGCCGACACCGCAGAAGCCAACCGGGTCGATGGCCTGCTGGCGACCGTGAACAACGACATTGGCGCGACCATCGCCGCCGTGCTGTCCGAGTCCAGCGCCAGGGCTACAGCGGATCAGGCCGTAGCCGATAGCGTCACCGCGCTGACAACCACGGTCGCCGGCAATACGGCGACCGCTCAGGAACAGACGACCAGCATCGACGGGATTCTGGCCGAGAAAGTCCTAAAGCTGGACGCCAACGGGCACGTAGCAGGAATGGCGCTGCGCGCGGATCCGACCGGGAGCGAAATAGTTTTCCTCGGGGATAAGTTCTCGATCCTCCACCCCGACGCGGATTCTGAGAACGGGCGGCTGGGCTTCTTGCAGCAGATGGTCAACGGCGTGCCGACCACGGTGATGGACGCCGCCCATATCATCAACCTGATCGTTAAATCGGCGCAGATCGAGGGGCTGGCTGCCGAAAAGATTACTGCCGGCGAGATCGCCGCAGCTATAAGCATGAACGCGCTGGCGTTTAACGGCGGCTCGATGAATATCGGCGGCGGAAGATGGACCGTTGATGGTAACGGTTATGCGGTCGGCAAGGGCCTAACGATAAAGACCCCAGCAGGGGTCACGCTGCTATCTTCGACCGGCGAGATGTCATCCTCGATCGCCAACAGTGCCAACAGCAAGACCAGTTTGGGGCTTGATTATACTGACGGGGCCGATGTTACCGGTGATAACACCGCCGCTGCCATCGCAGGGCAGGGAGATTTCGCCACTCTTAGTCAGATTACTGAGGCCAATGCTAGCACTTATCTTAACGGCGCTATTATAGATACCGCTAATATCAAGCTGCTCGCTGTCGGGAGGGGGGCTATAAAATACGCTGCTGTGGATACCCTGCAGCTAGCGGGGCAGGCGGTGATAATTCCCGTTAGCGCCTACACAGAGGGGCCTGTTTTTGCAAACACGACACCTACCGCGCAGACAGCAACGATTGCTTCTACTGGTGCTCCTGTAGCAATTACAGTCTCTGGGTTCGTTCAGTGCTCAGAAACCGCAGGAGGTGAGTCGCCAAGCGCTCTGGCTACCGCCACTGTTCGTGTTAAGAGGCTCACCGGAACACCCCTAACGGTTTATGATCGGATGATTATAAGCGTTAGCGGTACAACGAACGCGTCGGGTCGAGGCCAGTTCAGCACGACATTCCAGGACACTCCAGGGGCGGGCACCCATACGTACGTTTTTGAAGTGACAGGCACTAACGCGATTACCTCTAACCGATCAATATTGATGCTGGAGACTAAATGATAAAGGCTGTAATTTACAACATCTTATCAGAGCGGATCGAGCGGATCGTATTCGCGCCGGCCAGTCATATAGCGCTGCAGTGCCAAGAGGGTGAGGCCTATGTAGTGAGCGCCACAGCGGGCGACGAGACCCATTATTTCAATACCGAGCTGGCTGCGATTCGGACAAAGGGCGACTACACGATCGACGCTCTGCCGCTACCCTGCACCGTCACGATCGAGGGGGTCGAGTACGCTGTCACCGAGCAGCCGACCCTCACCTTCAACTACCCCGGCACCTATGTCGTCAAGATCGATGCGGGCGTTCGTTTTTTAGAGAAGGAGTTTGAAATCCTATGGCCCTAATCAGCCACGCCTCGCCCAGTGCCGGGCGAAGGATCAACCAGGAACGCCAAGCCGCCATTCAAGGCGGTTTTTTTTGGCCCGCGAAAAGCGTCGCCTTCGACACCGACCCGGCCAGCAGAGCGCTGATCACCGACCGCGTGGCCAAGATCCTGGCCAAGACGACATTGGGTGAAGCGATGCCAGACTTTAGCTGGCGCGCCTCCGATAACAGCGACCACTCGTTCAGTCCCACGGAATTTTTGCAGTTCGCGGTGGCGTTGGATGATTGGGTCGAATCCAAATTAATCGAATCCTGGCAGAAAAAAGCCAGCCTGTAACCTACGGAGAAAACCATGAGCAGATGGTACCGCACCGGCACCGTTTCAATCACGACCGGCACCAAAAATGTCACTGGCACAGGCACCTATTTCAGCGCCGTTGCCAAGCTGAAGCCCGGCGACCTATTCACCTATGATGGCGGCAAATTCTATGAGATCGACACCGTCGGTGGTGATGCCGCGCTGACACTGGTCGACAACTACGCCGAAGCCACGCTGAGCGGCAGTACCTATGCCTGCCTGAGTAACTTCAACAGCACCCTGACCTCAGCGCTGGCCGCGCAGCTGGCGGACCTGCTCAACAAATGGCAGACCCGCGAAGACCAGATGATGAACTGGCTGGGCGGCACCGGCCAGGTGACTGTATCCGATGCGGTGGGCAACGCACGCCTGGTGGATACCCCTGCTAAACAGAACGCCGACGTGGCAGCGGCCATTGCTAGCATAACCGATGTAGCCAGCCTGGCCCCGACACCCGGCGGCGTGCCGCTAGCCAACAGCGAGGGCGCGATCGATCTCGGCTGGTTGGGTGGCGATGCCGTGGCCCAGCTAAAATTGTTATCCGTGCAACTGAACCATATCGGCACCCCCGGGCTGCTGGGCTACGGGGTCGGTATCTGCCCCACGATTCCGGCCGGTTACACCGCACTGGCAGGCACCTACGCGCTCGGCTCTGACGAGTACGGCAACTACCAATACTCCGACGGCTCGATCATGTGCTGGGTGCCAGCGTTCTATTACCGCATCGCTCATGTGGACAACCCCACCTATGCGGCCTACGGCGTCAACTCGGTCGATACCCAACCGCTGAGCGCCTATGCGGATACAGCGGCTGCGAATGCCGCAGGCTTCGCGCTGCACCGCGCCTTTATCGACGGCGGCGTCGCCAAGCCCGGCTTCATGTACGATAAATACCAGTGCTCCAACAACGCCGGCACCGCCAGCTCGGTCAAAAACGGTAACCCGCTCTCCAGCAATAGCGCCCACAACCCCTTCGGCGGCCTGACCGGCGCGCCCGCGAATAACTACGGCGGTGCCTGGGCAGCGGCCAAGACCCGTGGCGCTGAATTTTTTGTCGCCTCGCGGTTTATGCGCGGGGCTCTGGCGCTGCTGGCGCTGGCGCATGGCCAGGCGGCAACCAGCAGCGCGCACTGCGCCTGGTACGACGCCGCCGGGGTGACCAATTTTCCGAAGGGCTGCAACAACGATGCCCTGGGCGATGCCAATGACATCTCGGTCAGCTACACCTCGGACGGCTACAGCAACGCCGGCCAGACCGGCTCAGGCGTACCCTTTGCCAAGACCACCCATAACGGCCAAGCATGTGGCGTAGCGGATCTAAACGGCAATATGTGGATGATCGAGCAGGGCGTCACCTGCGTCGCCTCGACCAAGACCGTCACTGCCGCTACCCAGGCTAATCCTGTGGTGCTCACTGTTACCGCGCATGGGCTGAGCACTGGCAGCTTGGCGCAGGTGGACAGCATCGCGGGGATGACCGAGCTTAATGGCAGGGTTTACGCCGTCACCGTAATAGATGTCGATACAGTCTCGCTGGATGGCGTGGACGGGGTAGCATTCTCTGCCTATTCCTCTGGCGGCACGCTTATCGGCGGGGTGTTTCATATCGCGGCAGAAGCCACGGCGATGCGGGACTTCACCGGCAGCAACAGCCTGGCCAGCGATCATTTCGGCGCCACGGGTGTGGCCGCGATGATGCAGCCGTTCACCCCGCCATTCCGTACCGATTACCCGGAGAACAGTTACAGCCGCAGGGTGGGCAGCGGCGCGGCTCAGGTGCTTAGCGCCGCCCTGTCCGGCGACGACTGGCTACAAGACAGCCTAGGCCTGCCGCAGCCCGCGGCGATCTCAAGCGGCGGCACTTCGCTGTTCGGGCAAGACTACCTCTATCAGTACGTGCGCAATGAGCTCTGCCTGCTCTCCGGCGCGTATTGGAGCAATGGCTCGAGTGCCGGGGCTTGGGCGTCGTCTTGGCTCCACTATCGCACGAACTCGTACAGCCATGTCGGGTTCCGTGCCGCCTCGTATCCCGTATGAGTGAGCGGCAGCGAGGGAACTTAAGTACCGCCATTCATGCGGAGTCGCGGCTGGATCATCGGCTACTGCTGCTGATCAAACTGCTGAATACCTACCTTAACCACTTTCCAAAACATGAGAAATATGGACTATGCCTGCAGATCCGCAACGCGGCCTATGACACCTATGGCTTAGTGATCGAGGCGCAGAAGCGCCACTACAAAAAGACCGCGCTAACCCAGCTCGATATCCGTCATGAGCAGCTGCGCATGCTGGTGCGTCTGGCGTATGAGATGGGTTATTTTGCGTTCAAAAACGGGGCGCTGGTTGACCAGGCCCCGGAGCAGCTGGCCGAGCGGCGTTACCACGCCGTGGCGGTTGGCGTTGACGATGTCGGTCGCCTTATCGGCGGCTGGATAGGGGCGGTCATGGGAGCAGAGCCCCGCAAGAAGCAATAAGCAATAAGGGAATCATCTTGCCATGCTCTGCCTGATCTCCGGCGCGAATTGGAACAATGGCTCGAATGCCGGGGCTTGGGCGTCGAATTGGAACAACTATCGCACGAACTCGAACAGCAATGTCGGGTTCCGTGCCGACTCAATTTCACCTGAAACGCAGCAATGCGAGACTGGAAATGAGGGAGATGGTTTCCTGCCTTGGGCGAAATCGTTGTATGCCCCGCTTTTTAGTAACTCTGGTGACCATCAGCGGGGCCATTTATTATGAAACGAACTAACAATATTGCGACCGTAGCGTTCTCGCGTGCGGCGCTGTACGAGGCGTACCACGACGCCAAAAAAGGCAAGCGCGCCGCGCGTTCTTGCTTCCTGTTCGAGCGCCGTCTTGCGGGGCAGATCGAGGACCTCCACCGCAGCCTGATGGACGGGAGTTACCAGCCGAAGGCGTACAACCGGTTTATGGTCTACGAGCCGAAACCCCGCGAGATCTGCGCCCCGGCCTTTCGTGACCGGGTGGTTCAGCATGCTATCTACAACCAGATCAGGCCGCTATTTGACCGCACGTTCATCGACCAGAGCTTCGCCTGCCGCCGAGGCAAGGGGACGCACGCCGCCGCCGACTACGTCCAGCGAGCATTGCAGCTCGCACCAAGGGATAGTTACGTCCTGCAGATGGATATTCGTCGCTACTACTACAGCCTGGACCGCTCTGTTTTGCAGCGACTGATCGAGCGCAAGATCAAAGACCGCCGTCTGGTCGAGGTGATTATGCTGTTTGCCCAAGGGGATCAGCCGACCGGAGTACCGATCGGCAACCTGCTGAGCCAGCTGTTCGGCCTGATTTATCTCAATCCGGTGGATCATTTCGCAAAACGCGAGCTGAAGGTGGCGCACTACGCCCGCTATGTGGACGATTTTATATTGATCGGCATCAGCCGCGACCAGGCGCTCGACTGCCGCCGCCGCATCACCGAATTCCTGGCCGACAGGCTCCACCTGGAGCTGTCCAAAGCCAGTATTTTTCGTGTCACCCGGGGCGCCAACTTCGTCGGCTTTCGTACCTGGAGTCGCCGGCGCTTCGTGCGCAAACGCGCGCTCTACATCTTCCGGAAAGCGTGCCGGAAAAAGCGTCTCGAGGCGGTGACCTCCTGTCTCGGACACGCCCGAAAAACCGCATCACACCGCTATATGCTTAACCACCTTATGGAGAACCACCATGCCTTATATTATCAGCTACCAAAAGTCCTCAGACGCCTACACCACGCACCAACTAGACGCTCCGGAAGGCAGCGTCGAGCTCTGCACTCTGGGCGGCATTACTTATGTCAGCATCCCGGGTGATGACGTGCTGCCCGAGCAGCCCGCAGAGATCGCAGTTTCGGTGCAGACTGTAACGCTCACCGATGAGCTACGACAGGCTATCTCAAGCGCCTCGCCGCACGTCGCCCTGATCCGTCAGCGGGTGCGCGACCGCGTTGCCGAGGCGTATTCGCTGCATGATGAGATAAAGCTCCTGCGCACGGCGCCTAGTGCCGAGTTCGAGGTCTATAACGCGCACGCAGAAACCTGCCGGGACTGGGGCCGGGCGCAGAAGGCGGAGCTAGGGCTTTGACTGTATCAGAGGGGCGAATAATGGTGGTGCTTACCTACGATTAGTTCCCTCAGTTCTTTATAGGCATAGGTGCGTTTATGGAACGCAAAATTATCGAATCCCGGCAGCAGAAGGTATCCTTATGAACATAACCCAGCTACAACACGTAATTATCGCGCTAGTCATTCAGCTGGCGCTCGGCTTACTGATGGGTTGGTGGCAGGCTGGCGCGCTAGCCACGGCTGTATTCTTCGCCCGTGAGTACGCCCAGGTCGAATACCGAATTCGATCCAAAACAGGGCTTTCGCTGACCGATATGATGCCCTGGCACGTACTGCAGCCACGCTGGTGGACGCTGGATGGTCTGCTGGACTGGATCACCCCGGCGGTATGCTGTGCGGCAGTGGCGCAACTGATGCCAGTGCTGCTGCAGAGGCTGGGGTAAAAGGCGGCGCAGTTGTGCAAACTCTGTCACAACCAGAAGGCGGGTGCATGACGCCCGCCGGGCTTGGCCCCGTCATTCAGCGACGGGGTGACTTGGATGTCTTTTGGATGGTTGCTTGGTCTGATTGACAACTATCTGAATATTAAAGATATTTTTGTAAAAATGGCCTCCCCGCGAGGACTCGAACCTCGATCTAAGCCTTAGGAG